>ENA-OSET01000167-OSET01000167.1-sediment-metagenome-genome-assembly--contig:-NODE-167-length-74599-cov-48.142240_pt1 | contig 74599 bp, 62 predicted proteins | sample MGYA00237882_ERZ534229 | MGnify/ENA primary metagenome ERZ534229 (study PRJEB26408, sample SAMN06266212) | sediment metagenome | isolation source: Hudson Canyon methane seep mesocosm | place... | reverse complement strand
GCGAAAGCTTTGGTCATATTAATCACGGCAGCTTTTGAGATGGAATAGATACCTTGCATCATGCCTGGCTGAAGACCATTTACCGATGCTGTATTGACAATTGCTCCGCCACCATTTTTTTTCATTAGTTTGCCCGCTTCAACAGACATGAAAAAATAGCCACGAATATTAACATCAACCGTTTTATTAAAAGCCGCGATGTCGGTATCAAGAATATGCCCAAAATAGGGGTTTGCTGCAGCATTGTTGACTAAGATATCTAACTTGCCATGCTTCTCAGATATCGTCGCAAAAGTTTGCTTAATCTGATCCATATCGCCGACGTGGCAAGCGAGAGCTTCTGAAGAACCGCCGGCCTCAATAATGGTGTCGGCAACCTTTTGACAGTCATCAACCTTACGACTTGAAACAATAACATGTGCGCCCTGCTCGGCTAAAAGCTTTGCAATTGATTCACCAATACCTCGACTTGCACCCGTTACCAATGCAACCTTTCCTGTTAGATCAAATAAATTCGTTGTCATGTGTTTACCTAATAATTTGATTAATGTGTTGTGATCACTCAGCGACCACGACAACCTTGCCTTTTACTTTTCTGTTCATTACTTTTGCTAGTGCATCACTTGTTTTTGACAATGGAAACACTTCATCGGTCACCAAACTTACTTTGCCTTCTTTATACCACGCGAAAAGCTCCTGCATATTCTGTAAAAAAGGCATAGGTTCATGCATAACAAAGCTTCCCCAGAAAACACCTATCACACTGTATTCCTTTACTAATGCAAGGTTTACTGGAAAACCAGGGATTTTTCCAGATGCAAAGCCGATGACCAGCAAGCGACCATTACGCGCCATAGCTCTCGTGCAGGCATCAAAAGCTTCACCGCCAACAGGGTCATAAACAACATTAGCGCCTTTCCCACCGGTTAATTCTTTAATGGACGCTTTAAGGTCATTCTCTGCATAGTTGATTAACTCATCGGCACCATTTTCTTTTGCAATTGCCAGTTTTTCGTCAGAAGAACAAACCGCAATTACCTTCGCGCCCATTGCTTTCCCGATTTGTACTGCAGCGATGCCTGTACCGCCAGCCGCCCCTAACACAACAAGCGTTTCACCCGCTTTTAATCGTGCACGTTGTTTCAAGGCATGATGCGCTGTTCCATGAGCACACATGATATTAGCTGCATCGACATCACTCATATCATCCGTAATGGGCATGACTAACTTTGAGTTGACGATGGCTTTTTCTGCAAAACCTCCATAAGACTGGCTAGTACAAATTAGACGTTGGCCAATTTTTAAATGCTTAACACCTTCACCTAACACTTCGACTTCACCACAAAATTCCATTCCGGGAATAAACGGTCTTTCTGGTTTAACCTGATACAGACCCTGAACTAATAAACCGTCTGGAAAGTTAACACCCGCTGCTTTTACTTTCACACGGATTTCACCTTTACCGGGCTCAGGTGTATCAATTTCTTTATAGACTAATGAGTCAATCGGCCCGAACTCTTCACATACAATAGCTTTCATATTTTTATCCTGCTGTTAACTCTTTTGCTTGAGTTCAACTCATGCGTTTTCTGTTTTAATGACACCTAGTGCAGCCATCGCTAATGGTGCTACAAATGATCCAACCTTCATTGCATCCTTGTTTGAGGCATTTCCGTCCAATGCACGTTTTGCAACACCTTGCGCAATGGCCGCTAAACGGAAAAAACTAAATGCAAGATAAAAAGCCCAATTATCAATTTTTTCCAAGCCCATTTTTTCACAGTAACTAGCAATATATTCTTTTTCAGTGGGTATACCTAACGATGCCCGATTAACTCCAGCTAAACCACTCATATTTCCAGATTTAACACTAGAGCTTGCCGGCATTCGAAGCTGCATACATTGATAAGCAAGATCAGCAAATGGATGACCTAGCGTTGATAATTCCCAATCAAGAACAGCTACAATTCTGGATTCGCCGGGAGCAAATATCATGTTATCTAACCTAAAGTCTCCATGTACTAAAGATACTCTACCGTCATCCTCAGGCATGTTATTTTCTAGCCATTCAATTAGTTTATCCATTGCTGGAATGGGTTTGATTTCTGATGCTTTATACTGAGTCGACCAACGTGATAGTTGTCGTTCAAAATAGTTTCCAGGTTTGCCATAATCACCTAAACCTACCGAATTAACATCAACGCTATGAATAGCAGCTAATACACTATTCATGTGTTTATAAGCTTGTGTGCGCTTTTCATTAGTGTCCATCTCGGGCAGTGCAGCATCCCAAAATATTCGCCCATCACAAAGCTCCATCACATAAAACATTGACCCCATTACATTTCTATCTTCACAAAGATGATAGACCTTTGGTACAGGAACATCTGTATTAGCTAATGCTTGGTAAACTTTAAATTCCCGATCCACAGCATGGGCAGATTTTAGCAACTTGCCTAATGGCTGGCTTCTAAGAACGTACGTACCTGATGCCGCTTCAATTTTGTAGGTAGGATTAGATTGGCCACCGGAAAATTTAGTCGCCGTTATCGGCCCTTCGAAGCCCTCGATATGCTCTACAAGGTAACTGGCTAACCTTGCTTCATCTAATGATTCAGTCATACTTTTCCTTACTTTATACTGCGATGAGTAATTATTGGCTATAAGTCGTATTAAAAACTTAGCGTCTCATTTTCATTAATTGCATTGCAGAATAACCTTTAGCAACACCTCGGCCCAGCTGCATCATATGAACTTGATCTGGCCCATCGGCCAAACGAATACTACGAGCCATTTGGTAGGCTTGTGCCAAAAAAGTATCTTGACTAAGTCCTGCTGCACCGTGTATTTGTATCGCGCGATCTATAACTGCACACGCCATTTGAGGTGCCACAATTTTAATCATCGAGATTAATTCCTTAGCGCCTTTATTTCCTTGTCTATCCATTTTATCGGCAGCTTTTAGTGTCAATAAACGAGCTTGTTCAATCTCACAAAATGACTTGGCAATATCTTCTCTTACAGAGCCTTGTTTACTTAATGGTCGACCAAAAGCAATTCGCTGCTCTGCACGAACAGACATTAATTCTAAAGCTCGCTGAGCCGCGCCAACTAAACGCATACAATGATGAATTCGGCCCGGACCTAAACGGCCTTGTGCAATTTCAAATCCACGCCCTTCGCCCAAAATAATATTTTCGACAGGTACACGTACATTTTTAAACGTAATTTCCGCATGTCCTTCTGGAGCATCATCATTTCCGAAAACCTTCATCGCCCGTTCAATCGTTACACCAGGGGTATTTATTGGAACTAGAACCTGAGACTGCTGTAGATGCCGATTTTCGTTATCCGGATCAGTCTTCCCCATCACAATTAAAATTTTACAACGCGGATCACACGCACCTGAGATAAACCATTTTCGGCCATTTATGATATATTCTTCGCCGTCACGTGCAATATGAGTTTCGATGTTAGTGGCATCACATGAAGCAACATCAGGTTCAGTCATGGCAAACGCAGAGCGAATTTCACCTGCTAATAATGGCTTTAGCCATTTTTCTTTTTGTTCATCAGTACCATAGCGCACTAAAACCTCCATATTTCCAGTGTCTGGCGCACTACAGTTAAATATTTCGGATGCAAATCGGGATTTACCCATAAGCTCAGCTAACGGAGCATATTCAAGGTTTGATAGACCATAACCATCTTCACTATCTGGAAGGAATAAATTCCATAGACCTTGAGACTTTGCCAGCGCTTTAAGGTCTTCAATTTGTTGAGGAATTGCCCACCGGTCTTCCCCATTTTCTATAATTTCATTCAGTTCATTTTCAATCGGGTATAGATAGGTGTCTAAAAATTCTTGAACCTCTTTCATTAGGTTGTTTACTTTGTCCGAATATTCAAAGTTCATATGTTCAATCCTACTGGGTCAATAAAAGATGTTTTGTGTTTTCACGCTTTGTGAGAATGAAATCATTATAGACAGCCAAAGTATTATCATTGAAGTTTATTTCAATTATTAAGATGAATAAGCTAGAGTTATAGTTAATACCACACAAAATTCATGATATTGATTTTCACAACTCTGGGGAAAACCATGCAGCTAAATAAAGTCGACCTCAATTTGTTTATAGTTTTTGACGTCATTTATCGAGAAAGAAACCTAACAAAAGCTGCTGAAGCGTTATTTATTACTCAACCTGCTGTGAGTAATTCTTTAAGCCGTTTACGCAACGCATTTAATGATAAGTTGTTTGTCAGGCAATCAGGAAATATGGTGCCGACTCCCATGGCAGAAAATGTAATTGAGCGAATCAGAGCATCACTGGTAAATTTGGAAAGCTGCCTTAACGAACATGATAATTTTTCACCAAAATCCTCAAAAAGACGTTTCATGTTTGCGATGAATGACACCTCAGAATCTTACCTCTTACCTCTACTAATGGAGTATTTGCAGAAAGAAGCACCGGGAATTCTTATTGAAAGTTATGCTGTTCAACGACATGATCTGGCACGAGAGTTTGCTGCAGGCCAATTAGATTTTGCATTAGATGTTCCGTTAATTAATGAACCACAATTAACCCACCATGCTTTAGCTGATGACAAGTACGTTTGTGTCGCACGCAGAAACCACCCTCAATTAAAAGGTAGTTTAAGCTTGGAACAGTATATTGCACTGCCACATATCAATGTCTCAAGTCGCAGAAAAGGCCAAGGTTATATTGATATGTATTTGAACCGATTAGGTCTTCAACGTAATATTCATTTACGAGTTCAACACTCCCGAGCAGCGCCGCCTATCGCTGAAAGAACGGACATGTTACTAACCATACCAAAAACCCTTGCGATGGATCACGACTTACAAGTTTTTGATTTACCATTTGAATTACCTAAATTAGACTGGCACCTTTATTGGCCATCAAACTATAGTAATGACAAAGCACACCAATGGATGCGCCAGGTTATTTTTGATATTTTCAAAAACAATATTCTTGATTAATTATATAACAACAATGGATTAAGTTTTTATGAACGAAGTGAATTTCAAGCGTGCAATTCTTGTATCAGCTGCAATATTTTTAGCTGTATTTCTTTTCTATACATTACCGGCTGCTATTGAACAGGCCGACTTAATACAATCCTTTGCTGCTGGATTTGTAAACCCCTTCTCAACAGGGTATTCCGTTGACGTAATCGCCTGTGGCTTCATCCTTATTTTTTGGATTTTATTCGAGGCAAAGCAATATGGGGTACGCTATGGCTGGGTTTGTATCATCTTAACTTTAATTCCGGGTGTTGCAGTGGGTCTGACTGCTTATTTATTACTACGATACAAGCAACTAAACATGCCTATAAACAACGCAACAAAATGAAGTTCAGCAAGCGTTTGCAAAAAATCGACAATATGATTACCAGCAATTACGATCACATTTGGGATTGCTGCTGTGACCATGGTTTATTAGGTGTAAATCTTCTCAAACGCAACGCTGCAAAAAATATACATTTTGTCGACATCGTTGAAAAGTTAATCCGGGATTTAGACAAACAACTCAAGCAAGAATTTTCCGACAACGTTTCAAAAACCCGCTGGAAAACTTACTGTTTGGATGCAGCTGAAATACCCATTCAAACAAGGGAAAGCAACCTTATTATCATTTCTGGTGTAGGGGGGGATCTTTTAATCGACTTAGTCCAGTCAATCAGGAGTGCTCATAAAAACCAGAAACTCGATTTTCTACTTTGCCCTGTTTACCACAACTACAAAGTTCGACAAGCACTAACAACAATGGGGTTTGGTTTAATCAACGAAAGCCTGGTAAAAGAAAACAAACAGTTTTATGAAATAATTCATATATCGACTCAATCAAAAATACCGATTTCACTCGTTGGCTCATTGATGTGGGATTTTTCCAGACAGAGTCACAAAGAATACCTCAAGCAAACTATTGCGCATTATCAACGTAAACTGAAAAACTCAACCACAAACGCCAACAAAATAGTTTTAGATTATAAAAATTTACAATTGTCCGCTGAAAGTTAATATTCACCATTAATATAACGCTCTTTTTCACGGGCTATATTATATTCTTCTTTAACCTCGTTAAACACAGCATCAAAATCTTTTGCTAGCTTTTTGCCTATTTTATTCTTTGAGAACATCGGTTTTAAAGGGTATGGACCCATAGGCGATTTAATATATTTAAATTTATTCTCGAAACTTAACCTACGAGCATCATATCTTGCCGCACTAATTGTTGGCCAATACACAGCATCTACCCTTTTCAGAGATAACTGTACAAGCAAGCGTACCAATGCATTGCTACCAGCAATCAATTCAAATTCGATGTTATTCTGTTTAAACCATGGTGTTACCACACCTGAAATAAAGTAGCCAACCACTAAGTCTTTCAAATCATCCTTATTAGTAAGCTTATTTAATTTGTTTTCTTTGTGTACAACAATAGCTGGCTGAACCATATCAAGTATTGATGCAGTAAAAATAAATTTTTCTCTTCGAGTGGGGGTCGGGATAAATGCAGAAGAGCCGTCTAAACGGTTTGCCTCTAGTTCTTTTATGACGCGCGCTAAAGGCATTTTCATCCAAAAAATAGAGTCTCCTGTTTTCTTGGCTACTTTTTCCCACAAATCAATGACAACCCCTCTAGGATGATGATCATCACCGGTCGCTATAACGTGAGGAGTAGTAAGGAAATAGCCGATTTTTAATTCTTTGGCCGACAAACCGGTCACATTTACTAACACTAGCCATAAGAAAAGATAAACTTTCATATCTATACCTACTATTTGCTGAATTTTAATCATAGGCACAAACACCCGGACTTACAAAATTCAAAGATGCTAACGCTCTCCTCCTAAAAGACACGCTCCCACCTTGCTTTAAACTAAACTAGCTACAGATATTACGTTATAAATTAAAAAACAATTATGAACAAATTTTTGGTGTGGTTTTACATTTTAGTTGTTTGTCTATGTTAGAGATGAAAAATAAGTTTGTAATTCTGACTCTGTCATTTCTTTGGTTTCATTTGAAAAACAATAATAATCAGGACGTTTATCACTAAAATACTGCATATTCATCACTAACCCACTTAACTTTGGGAAGAGGCCCACTGGAATATTGTATCCACCTGTTTTCTTTAGTTGATAAAATAAATGCGTACCACAGATCGAACAAAAGCCTCGCGAGGCCCATGGTGACGAATTATATATACCAACTTTTTCATGCCCTTCAATTTTAACATTCGTGCCGCACTGTACGACAAATAAAGGTCCGCCTCCCCAAGTTCTACAAGTTGAGCAATGACATACCGTAAACTTAGGATTAATGTCTGTTGCAGTTATTGTCACGCTACCACATAGGCAGCTAGCCTCTTCTGAATTCACCTCAAACATACTTAATTTTCCTTATACTTTGATCGCTATAGTCATGAACAGCTAATGAAAAAATGCGGGTGGTTTTCGTGCCTCGAACTTACGACATAAGTTCATCACCTCAGTGATGTGAGGCAAAGAACTATAAAACCAGAAGTGCTAACAGCAGTAAGTACGCTAATTTTGTTCATGCTAGTAATTGAGTGAGTCGCTAATAGTATGTCCATGACTCCAATCACCCCCTTGATATTCAATGGCTGAATCTCAGAAGCCTAAACGTTAGTGGTGATCATCTTTATGGATAGTCTTGACTTCAAAATCAGAGAATTTATGGAGACCATATTGGCTATGACAACTGACACAAGACTCAGCAAGTTTCGAATAATAAAAGCCAACTAATTCAAAGTTTCTTTCTTCTGCTACGTGCGCAAGCATGCCAGCATACTGATGAAATCTCTGGTCACTTTGCAAGAATGCTTTTGGTAACTTGGTCTTAAGTTCATGTTTTTGGACCTGGGTAATACTCTGCTTGAGTATGTAGCTATTTTTAATCTTGTGCGCGATATTTGCTACTTCATTCAAGTTCCCGGATATATAAGCTGGGAAAATTGACGTCATACCATCTTGTATTGCCAGCATTTCTTTACTCAACAAAGAGCGAAGTTCCGGAGACAAAGATTCAACACCTGATTCTGCATAACCTGTAGATGCGCCAATAACGAAGGAGATAGTAATAACTAATGACTTTAAAGATTCTTTCATATGTTTTGCACTCTTATTTCAAGTTAAAAAGCCTGTAAGTCAGACATGATTGTAAACGACCGGCATCTTCCCCTTCCACTCATGCCATAGATCCTCATTCGTGACCAAATTTGTCATAAAGTTTGCCACGTTGATTCGACTAGTGGGCGCACTGTCAAAGATAGCATTTCTTGTTGGTGAGGTGAAAATATCATAGTGAGTAACGCTACCTTCGTCTGTAAGACTATCGGGGCGTACAGCTACCCACTCAATACACGAATGTTTATGGGATATATTAAGGCGCAAAAAATCAGCTGCCTTTTCATTATCTACATGCGGTGGTAGTAACAACCTTAAAATAGAAATAACAAACCTTTGAGAAAGTGGAGGAATTTCTGGGATATCTCGGTTGCTGTTTCCGGTTGAGTTCATAAGGATGAACTTCACTTTTCTTTTTGGGTTAATCGATTCCAACACTCTTGAAACTTTTTCAACCGCATCGGTAACTAAAAATTTAGGATGACCGAACACACCTTTTAGCGTTAAATTATGACCTAAACAAGAAAGGACAGCATCACACTTATCAAGATACTGTGCCAGATCTTTTTCAGAAATAGCTGATATGTCTGCCTCAACTTCTTTCAAATTAACTTGTGCGCCAATTAGTTGCTTTAGCGTATTTGGAGTACGAACAATAGCGATAACATTCATACCTTTTTGAAGCAACTGCTGTACAAGAAGACTGCCAGTAGCGCCGTTTGCACCAAGTACCAATACTTTTTTCATTTAGGTTCCGTTAAGTTTACGTCACGTTCGGTCAATGTCGTTATAGAATTTTGTTACGCCTGTTCAACGCGAACCAAGGCAAGTCTAGTAAATACAGGACCAATTATTTCAAACAAAACCGTAGAAAGAACGGCTACGGATAATAACGTTTGGCGATGTTCTGGAATAAAATTCGATGCGACAAGCGCCATACCTATAGCAACGCCTGCTTGAGGTAATAGCGCAACTCCCATCCACTTTCTTGTTTGTACATCAGCTTTACCGAATTGCCCGCCCATTCTCGCGCCTATAATTTTTCCAGCAATTCTGATCACTATATAAACAGCGCAAATCATACCTATCTGCCCAACCATATTCGGCTCAAGGTTAGCACCGGCCAAGACAAAGAAGATGACCATAAATGGCCACTCTATCCCTTCTATTGCATGAAAAGGTCTTTCGTGATGCTTTGCAAAATTTCCAACAATTGCTCCAAGTATCATAGATGCAATTAAAAATGAAACCCCTAACCATAAGGCGAGTCCACCGCATATAAAAACAATCCCTAGCGCTTCTGACAAAATTGGCTGGCCGGGTTTCACTCTACCAGTCAGGTAAGCCGCAGGAAATCCAATACATAGACCTAGCAGTATTGCTCCTCCAATATCTTTAGCGATCATAAGCAGGGCTGAAAATTCAGTACCAACGTTATTCAAAGACGATACGATAGCAATACCAACACCAAACAAAATTAATGCCCATGCATCATCAAGTGCAACAATAGATAGAAGTAAATTCTTGAATGGTTTTTTATAGTTAGACTCCTGTGTCACATCCAAAATGGCGGCAGGGTCTGTCGCTGAAGCAAGACACCCAAGTATGATTGACAGTTCAATGGGTACGCCAAAACAAACCAGAGCAACAGTAACCATTAAAGTAGTCATGATTGCTGCAGCAAGCGAAATCCATATGGTTGCGCTTAAGTAGCTTTTCAACGAGTTAGCAGTAAGTTTCCCCCCTAACAAAAACCCAACCATGAGCAAGGCCATTTCGCTAATAATTTCAAATTGATTTGAAAATATTGTAGGGATAATATCAGCCCCACCTTTGCCAATGATGACACCAAATATTAATAGAAGCGTTACACGTGGGAGAAATGTTCTACGGCCTATAGCAGAGATGATTAGTCCACTTATTAAAATACCGCCAAGAGTTAATAAAAATAGATGGTCAGTTCCAACATTTGATCCATTACTTAACAATGTGCCCTTCTCCATGCGCTGTGAATTTATTGTTTTAGTAATACGAGACTTTCTAGTTCTGCATCTTAAATGGTCTTACCCACCTAAAGTGGTCACCTTAACTATGCGTTCAACCGCTCATATTGCATTGGACTCAAATAATTCAACATTGAGTGCTGACGAACGCGATTTTAAAAAATTTCAATGTACTCAAAGATACTGGATTTCACCTGCTGGATCGACTTCTATTTATCTGCAAAGATAAGCTCAACTTTTAATCAACTAAAGAACGATTACATGACCGCATTATCCCAGCAATTACTTCTTCGACTCATGCTTGATACCGCGCCGGTCGAATGAATCAGATCCTGATATTTGATTGAACGATACTGAACGCCACAATCTGAATGAATGATCAATCCTGGCTTCATGTCACGCCTGTGAATAGCCATTCTAAGCGCATCACAAATAGGATCTTCCGTCATCGTAGAGTCAATTGACCAACCCACAATCGCCCTTGAATAATGATCCATTACCGTTGCTAAAAAAAACAAGCGCCATTACGTCTAATATAAGTAATATCTGACACCCATTTCTCATTCGGTTTACCTGCTCACCTATATCTTAAAGTCCAAAGTTAAATGGAATATTCTTTGTTGTCTGCACAACGTCTTCAGCACCAAAGTCGGTAAGATAAATTCTATTTTGCATCTTTTTCTCAAGCACTTTGTGATTCAATTCTGAAGAAATAACACGGCACGACGAAACAGATCCGCTTGGTTCAATTATGACTTCAACCATTAGCATTCCTTCTAAAAATGGGTCTTTTCGTCTTTCACGGTTATATAAAGCGATTAATGAACCTTTCAATCTTTCCACAATCAGGTTTATGCTTTTTTCGCTACGATACTTAATGCGTGATGCCGCATCAGCTTCTGCTTTAGCTAGTGCTTTTTCGTCTACTGTTTCATCAAGTTCTGTACCACTACGAGCTTGTAAAGCGATTATTTCAGCTGGGGCAGATAAAGTTTCCGTTTGAATTCCTGAACTTCTTGCTAGTATTTGTTGTGAGTTGGAGCCCTCCGCTTTAACTGCAATAGTCTTAGCTTTTCTTGGCGCAAGCTTCTTACTTAAAGTAGATACATCTACGGTTGTACGAAGGTCTGCTAGCTCATCCTGTAGTGCCAGCAAGCCTGTTTTCTTTGCCACTTCACGAGCAGCTTTGACCTTACGTTTTAGCTCAGGTGTTTTAGCTTTTACCTGTGGTTTTGGTTTATTTATCTTTACCGGCTTTTTCTTTTGTGGCTTTTTTGGGGGCTCCTTTTTAGGCTCCGGTTTTTTCTCAACCTTTATTTCTTCTTTCTTCTTTGGTTCGACTTTCTTAACAGGCTTTGGTAGTTCTTTCTTTTTAACAAACTTTGCAAGTTGGGGTGGTAGCTTCTCTAATGTTTCTCTGTCTTTTTCAGGTAGAGATATTGTTGGAATCCATATTGAAAATATAAGTAATAAAAGAAATAAAATGACGAGTATGCTTTTAAAGCGAAGACTCTCTTTTCCCTCAGAAGTCCAAGGCAGCATAAGCCGGTCTTGAGATTCAACTACCATCAAGAATCCGCCTTAATTTTGTGTTTTTTAGAGACTGCTAATGAGATTTGAGTGTATTTTGCCTCGGTACAAGTCGCCATTATAATTTTTAGTAGTTTGTAGGGCGTTCCCTTGTCGGCGATTAAGGTAACGGGATAGCCTTTAAACTCTTCACCTGAAGGTTTTGTTCTACGATTAGACTGGTAAACAAGTTCTTTTTTAAGATCCTGAATTATTTCTTTATCTTGAAAATTATCTGTACGTGCGACCGCTCTACCCTGAACAAGAATATTAGCGCCAGATATGGTAATAACGATATTATCTTTCGGCTGTTGTTCAGCAGTAGATATAGGTAGCTCAACTGATTTATCTTGTTGCAAAACTTTAACGTCAGAGGAGTTAACCATTAAGAAAAAAACCAAAATGGTAAAAATATCCATTAAAGAGACTAAGTTTAAACTTGCTGTTTTGGCAGTACGTCGATGATGTCGCTGCATTCTTTTAGCACGTCTGGATAGCTTCATTGGCCTAACTCCGGCGCATCGCCAATCGAGATATCCGGAAACAATTCCGCTTCTACAAGGCTTGCCGCTACAACCGCAGGGTAAGATCGAGTAACATCCATTGTTGTAACAAGTGTTTGATAATCTACATTTTCATCAAGAAGTAATGTTATATCAGTCTTGTTTGGAAGCTTTGCTTTTAGCAATTTGAGGACCGCAGATAGAGCTTCAAAATCATAAGCATTATTTAATTTTGGAATATGCTTGATCAGGCCAGCCTTGGTGTCCGCGATATTCATCCCATTTGGTCGAACAATTAATTGAAGTTGCAATTCCTCATTATCAAGAGGAATCTTACTTTCATCAATCACGGGGAAATTCAAATCTAATACTGCATTCTGAGTGAAGACCATACTCAACAACAAAACAGGCACTAATACGATCATTAAATTCATAAATGCCGTAATATCCAGGTCTGCAGATTGGACGAGTCTTCTGTGCTTCCTTCTTGCCATAAAATCGTTCGCTTAGCTGATGTTCATACTATAAATTAGTTATATAACACTTAATTAACTAATTACGCGCTCTCAGACTTATTAATTTGATGTCTGGTCAGAAATCATATTGAGTAACTTCACACCAGCCATCTCAAAACTATCAACGATTTCATTTGTTTTGGTCTGTAAAACAGCATGGAACAATAAAAGAGGAATAGCTGCCATTAAGCCGAAAGCGGTTGTATTCATTGCAACAGAAATACTTTGTGATAATAAAGAAGCTTTTTCAGCTGGGTCAGCATTTGCAACCGCTGTAAATGCGGCGATAAGACCAATAATAGTTCCAAGTAATCCTAGTAAAGTAGATACGTTAGCAAGGGTAGCTAAGTAAGGTGTTCTTTTTTCAAGGCGCGGTAATGTTTCCATTAAACCTTCTTCCATTGCAAACTCAATTTCTTCACGGCGACTTCCACCAACCAAACGACTTAAACCAGCACCCATAATCGCAGCGATAGGTGTTTGCGAATCATTGGCAAATTTAAGTGCAGACTTATAATCACGTTTTCTTAGAATGGGCAGAATGCCTTTGTCGAAAGCAGCCCTGTTAGAACTTTTGGTTGAAGATAGGTAAATCCAGCGTTCAAGTGCAATGGCTAATCCTATAACTAAAATAACAGCGATGGGGTACATGAAAAAGCCACCCTCTTGAAAAAAACGGACCACTGTTTCTGTCATTGCATATTCTCCTGAAAACGATACAAAATCATCTAGTTAGTTCTTATTTATAGGCCGCTATTGTAAACAAATAATATTGTTTAAAATGCCGATTTCGTCTTTATTAAGTTAATTTAAATATTAATCTATTATCGAGCACTGAAATTTGAGGTGTCGACTTCTAAATAACGTGAAAAGTGAATTTGCTGCCGATACCGAAAGGGCTCTAATGGCTTAAGCATCCCTGTTAGTTGTTTTGGTGGTAATTGATTTTCTCTTTTTTCTACACTTGGCAAGCGCCAAGATAAATCAAAAACCTTATTAGGCAGCTCTGCATTACCAATGATAGAAACTTCTGTCATTGTTTCAACCTCATTACGGTTTTCACTGAAAACTGCACATGAAAATATCATAAGTAGGAAAGGTAAGGTAATAACAAATGATTTCATTTCCGCTCCAATAACATAACCCAGCGCTTAACTGTTTCTACGTCTTCATCTGAAGATAAGGCAATATAATTTTCATAATGATCAATGGCCTCACCAAATTGCTGTAAATACAGCTCATATAAAACCGCTAAATTATATTGCACTGTCTGATTTGATTTATCGACCGCTTCAGCCGTTAATAAATATTTTTCTACCTTTTTAAACTGGCCTTGTTTTTGGCTGTATGCGGCCAGTTGAATTAATGCATCAACATTATTGGGATTTATCTCCAATGCTTTACTGTAGTTTTTCTGGGCTTGTTCATCATCAGATTCAGCTTGAAAAATGATGGCAATATTTACATATGCCCCCGCCAGTTTTGGATAAATGGTTAATAGCGTATTAAAAATCTTATGCGCATCCCCAAAGGACTTTGCTCTCATAAAACCAAGCGCCTTCTTATATTCAGACAGATGCTCTGGTAACAATACAGGCTTTGATAACTCTACATTCTCAGCGATAACTATTTCTGGTTTAGTTGCTTTACTTGCACACCCAGAAAATAACAACGCGATAAAAAATATTACCGGCATTTTCGTAATAAAAGTGTTAATAAACTTCATTTGCATAAGAGACCTCCTTGAATTTACGTTTATATTCAGTCGGATTCATCTCTTCAAGTACGTTATAGGTTAGCTGTATCCATTTATCGTACTGCCCCTCAGGCACTTTTGCTAAATTAAGTTTATATATATCCAAGGCTTGCTCTTCGAAGGGGTACGCCTGCTCTTCTAACAAAATATTATATTGTTCAAGCTGTAACTCAGTTAAAGTATTCGGTCGCTCAGAAAGCATCAGATCTTGCGCGAGAGTTCGATATACTTGAGCAATCTGATAGGTAGAAGCTGTAACAATGTCCGCGATACCGTAATCAACTAAGGATTCAAACTCTTCGACAACTTTTTTAAGTAAGGTTTTTTTTCTTTTCAGTGACTTTTTTAATGGTAAGGTTAATTTATAACGTTCAAATGCCTGAAAATCCAACATCACAAGCGCTAACGCAGCACCAGACGCCAAATGGGCTGAGCGATCAGTTCGCTTAGATACATTCTTTTTTTCATACCCCACTAGCTTTTTTTGCCAACCCCGCATGTCTTTGACATTAGTTGAGCGATGATTAAACGCAATAATTAACTGGTGTGCTTCAATATTCAAATCAAACATTTGGGGGTATTGATTTATAAAATCTTCATATAACTGAACACCTTCAAACTCAAAGCCATTCTCATGATACAAATCCGCAGCTCGGTAAAGATAATTTGAAGCCTTGGCTAAATCTTTTGTTTTACTAGAAACATTAACTAATATTTCAGCTGCAGATATAAACTCACCATTCTCTGTATAGGCATAAATTAGCTTTTCAGAGGCATCATCATGAAGTTTATGCTCAGGAAAAGCTGACTGAAAATGACTAAGAGTCGCTATTGCTTGCCCCCAGTTCCTTGAAGCTAATAATTGGCTTGAAGCATCATATAAGGCTTGTGGAACAATACTGGCGTTTGGCACTGTATCAACAACTTTTAAATATAACTCTGCACTTAACCCAAAATTAGTTTCAAGCTCCGCTTGTTTATAAATTGATGCAGCTAAACGCTCTTGTAGGACTTTTTGGTCTTTAGGACGTTTAAAACCAAGCGCTTTTTGATAGGCGTGTTCAGCTGTGGTGTATTTTTGTAATTCAAATGAGCTATGTGCATTGACTAGCCAACTTGAATACAAAACGCTGGGCCTCGCTTTTGGGTTTGAAACAACTTTTGCTGACACATTTAAAGCTTTTGGGAAGTTATTGGCTGTGTACAATTCATTAGCCAAGTCATTGAGTAAATCGGGCGTCTTCGCATTGTCAGGGAAAAATTTAGCGTAGCTTTCAATACTAGACTGTCGTTTGCTGACTAAGTCTAAACTTAATTTTTTAATTGATGAATTAACCTGCTTTTTAAGTTTTTCATAGCTCAGTATGGCCGCATACCCCGCATCTATCGATACAGAAAACCCTCTATTTTGTTTGTAAGCAGCCTGTTCATATAGGTCGATAACATTTAAGAAGTCTGCATCACTTTTAGATGAAGTATTGAGAGCCTCTGCGGCTAAATATAAATATTGAGCGTTTTCTTTATATGCGGGAGTTGTAGACACTAACTCCAAATAATAATCTGCTGCCCGCCGAGCATGACCTTCAAAAGTAATATCTTTGGCTTTGCTTTTAAGGCTATTTTGCATTCGAACATAATATAAGTGAGCCAGCTCCCCTAAGTAGTGAGTCACGAGTGGTTTGATCACAGGTATTTGCTCTTCCGATAAAACCGACCAGTATGGGCTGTTTATCCCGAAGTTTTTGACAAAACTTTCTTTAGCGCTCCACTCTTGTATATCGAACTTGCCTTTCTTGTAAGTTTTAATAGTGTTAATTGCCATCAGATAAGCATGAAAGTCTTTAGGGTAGTTTCTAGTATATGCATCAGCGACTAATGCACTATCTTCAAAACGATCCTGAGTTAAATAGAAGCGAAATAGAGCGTCGTACAGAAGAAAAGCATAACGATTATGAGAGATATTTTTTTGTAAGCTTTCGATTGCTTCAGCATTTTTTTGCTTTGAAAACATAATGGCTAGTAAGCGGAAAGTATCTTCAACAAGCTCTTGTTCATTCTCAGAAACCACATTCATATTAAGCGCATTCGACAATACGGGGTACTGGTCTAATGTCTCGATTGCAAACTTGCTCGCATCACCATATCGCTCAAGTTTAAAAATCGACCAACCTAATTTGAAGCGAGATTGCTGATGATAAGTTTTTTCCTTTGAAAAAGTTAAAATCTTTTTATATGTCGATTCAGCGTTCTCATACTGTCCAAGTTCAAAATAAGATTCAGCCATTCGAAACATACTTTCATCAAAGAGCTCTGATTGAGGGTATAAACCGACAAGTAGTTTTAAACGTTTAATTGACTCAATGTCATTACCTATAAATGATTGCGCTTTCGCTGTTTGATAAATCAATTCATCCAAGTGCTGATAAGAAATATCTGAATCGATAATTCTGTCGTAACTTTCTAGTACGACTTCACTCTGTTTAACTTTATCAATTGTGAGTTTTTTATTGGTGACCTTATATTTAACGCGTAAATTATTAATACGGTTTAATGCATCAATTTTTACCGCAGGAGAGTCTGCCTGCTCAAATAATTTTATATACTTTTTCAACAAGTATTTTATCGAAACCTTTGGGAGCTCTTTATCTTTATAAACTATAAATACAGGTCTTATATCTCCGATTGTTTTAGCTTCTGACTTCATCTCTACAATAAATGTATTGTTAGCAGCATTACTAATCACTGGTTGTAAAAAAAATATAACAAAGAGTGACAATAATGGAAATAGTCGCGATAACGTCATTATTTATAGCGCCCATCTAGTCGATTCTTTTGAACTCGGTTACTTTCAGAAATATCTTGAAAAACATGCATCAAGCCCTGCTCTGACCGTTCATAATTAGCTAGCATTTGTGTTTTCAGTTTCGCTAACTGACTACGAATCATGGCGGTAATTTGGAGATCAAGTTTTTTAATTAATGACAACAGCTGCTTTTGTGAGTTTTTTGCTTGCTTATTTAACTTGTTGCTATGCTTTAATTGTGACTTTAATCTTCCTTGCCCTTGTGAAACTTTTATCTTGAGTTCTTTAAGTCGTTGCATCAACAATTTCGCACCCACCTGCATGTTATCGACCTGCAACCGTGCTATATGTTGAGGCGTTAATGCTTTTTCTCCTTTAATATCGTTTAATCTTTGATCGAGTTTATCTATTTTTGATTGAGTTTTAGCTGAATTAAACTTTTTGCTCTTATTGGTAAAATTTGTTCGCTTTTCTTTAATTGACCGATCAAAAACATTCAGTTGCGATGACCAGAATTCCATACTATTTACTAACATTTTTAGCTCTGTAAATAACTCAACAGCATCATAAATTTCTTCATTTTGCATGAAATAACTATAATAAGTTGCCTTCATCGTATTAGTAACGACATCCTTAGCTAAGAACCACTCAAGTCCTTCAATATTATTATCTTCAATTAGTATCTTTTGAGCACCATATTGTTCTAACAGGGCATCAATTTTTGCGATAATTTTTAACTCACTATTGAAAGCTCCACTCGCCTCAAGGTAAGCCTCAAGTGCTTGACCTATATAGCCTGATCTTTCATATGCATACGGAATAGCTAGTAGCGCTTCAGCAACACTTTGATTAACTAATGGATATTTTTTAACGCTAAACCAGGACTGAGTTGCTGCTCGAAAGTCATTTAACTCTAATTTTGCCAGGCCATTTAAATAAAGTGCTTCAGGAGCAATTGCAGAATTCAAATATACTTTTTTAAAGAAGTTACTAGCCAAATCGGGCTTTTCAGCGTTCAAGTAAAGCAGGCCAACCGTAAAATTTATTTGATTCTTAAGTTCAATTTCTTCTAAAGATTTACCTTTGTTGAGCAATAATGCTAGCTTTAAGGACTTCAGAGCATTCGATTTATTTCGACTCGCAGCATCGTACGATATCGCCAAATTATAATAAGCATGTGAAGCCCATTCTCCTTCAACGGTATCGTTGAGAACCTGCATTGCTTTTGAGTTGCTTCCAAGACGAATAAAGCAGTTGGCACGATAAAAAACCCATTCTTGCTTATCTTCAATTGCTAGTTTGTTCTTTAGCTTTTTGAATGCTCTCAGGGCAGGCTTACAATTTCCAAGCTGATATTCCAACCGGCCTATTTTAAAATAGTCTGAGTAACTAATTTCAGAAGTTTTTTGTTTACCCTTTTTACGGATTTCTTCGAGATGCTCATTCACATCAGCATTGATATTGAAGCCTTTTAATGCAACAGCATGATCAACAGGGTTTGTACTTTGATAATTCTGATCCATTAAAGTTAATGCATTAAAGTGATTGCCACTTTCAAGCTCAAATTGAATCATACCTTGGTACAGTTCATCAGGCATCGCATTAAGCAAAGAGCTGAATAACAAGCCCAAGGCTAATAAGGCAAGTTGGATGTGTGCGAGTAATTTATGCAAATTTACTACCACTGCTTAACTTTGAAAAGTGGCTCTCGTGTGGTTTTACTTTCTGTTACCACTAACTGTATGAACTTTGCATTTTGGTCTTTTGTAAACGGTAAGGCTTTCTTGCGACGAAAATAACGATTATTCGCCCCTTGTCCATTAAACCTGGCAGTTAACTTGTGACGCCCATCTGACAAGCTACCAAGAAATAAACGCTGAACTCCTCCTTTCTTGAGAGCAGATATTTCATTCTGTTTATACAAATATGAAGTTACTAGCTTATCGTCTAAACGAATTTCAATGGAGTCTAGAATAAATGAACTTTCTGAAGACATGGATAAAAACACACCAAGCTGGGTATTTGCAGGATAAAGCAGATCTTCTTCAAACTGATAAAGTTCACTGTTTAGCTGGATTAGCTGTTTTTTTAATTGCTCAGCCTCTTTAAGGAGCGCAGGGTCAATTGCTTTAGGTTTAACTTTAGATTTATTCGCATCAATTGGTTCTGCAGCATAGAGTGAACTCGAACCTAATAATATAAATGTAGCAATAGCAAGGAATGACAAGAATTGTCGTATAAGCATATTTAAAGTCAGTAATGATTGAGTAATGGTATAAAGCGAGAAAGCAATATTAACATCAATACCTATCAAAGAAATCAGCGCTAATTCACTATTTTGAAAGAGAAAATATTAAAAATTGTTGATTGATCGATCACATTCACAATTCAACCAACAATTTTAACACTAACAAACTTATTAGCGACTTAAGTATCGCATTCCATCCGCAAGCCCTTCTACTGTCATAGGATACATATTATCCTTCAGAAGCTGCTTGGTAATCCCTAACGAACCACCTTCACCCCAATAATCTACAGGCAATGGGTTTATCCAGATAACTTTATTGAAATGATCTTGCAATCTCTGCATCCATACAGATCCAGCTTCTTCATTCCAATGCTCAATACTGCCGCCTGGTTGCGTAATTTCATATGGAGCCATTGACGCATCTCCCACAAAAATTACTTTGTAATCTGAACTATATTTATGCAACACATCCCAAATTGGCGTAGATTCATTCACACGTCGAATATTATTTTTCCACACACTTTCATATATGAAGTTATGAAAGTAAAAATTTTCCATGTGCTTAAACTCAATACGAGCAGCTGAAAAAAGCTCTTCGCACACTTTAATATGAGGATCCATAGAACCACCCACATCAAAAAACAACAAGACTTTTATACTGTTGTGTCGTTCAGGTATAAGCTTTATATCAAGATAGCCTGCATTACGCGCGGTAGAACGAATCGTGTCTGTTAGATCAAGTTCATCTGCCGCGCCCTGCCGAGCAAATTTTCTAAGTCGCCTGAGCGCCATCTTGATATTTCGAATACCTAAGGTGACATCACCATCCAAATCTTTGTAGCCGCGCTTTTCCCAAACTTTTACGGCTCGACCATGACGTCCGCTTTTTTGTCCAATTCTAAAACCTTCTGGGTTGTAGCCATTCGCGCCAAACGGTGAGGTACCTCCGGTACCGATCTGCCTATTACCGCCCTGATGCTTCTTTTTCTGGTTTTCAAGGCGATCCTTGAAAGCTTTCATCAGCTCCTCAAGCCCTCCCATGCCCTCAATTTTTGCTTTTTCTTCCTCTGTTAAGCTTTTTTCAAACTCGGCACGAAGCCATTCATCAGGTATAGCAGCAGCTAGCAGATCGTCGAGAGTTTCTATACCTTCAAAATAAGCACCATAAGCGCGATCAAATTTATCAAAATGCTTCTCATCTTTAACCAGACAGAGACGGCTCAAATAATAAAACTCGTCTATATCTGCAAAGATCAGCCTTTTATCTAAAGCCTCCATCAAGTCTAAAAGTTCTTTTAATGTAACCGGAACCTTCGCATTTCGTATCTTCTGGAAAAAATCTATTAACATTTATCTACCCCACAATACGACTCAGCCTTTACGTCTTGACATAAAAGCCAAGCGCTGAAGCAAATGCACATCTTGCTCATTTTTTAATAGCGCACCATAAAGCGGTGGTATTGCTTTGGACGGGTCACGCTCTTGAAGCATTTTTTCAGATAATTCATCAGCCATCAGCAATTTCAACCAATCAATCAACTCGCTTGTAGAAGGCTTTTTCTTTAAACCAGGAACTTTGCGAACATCAAAAAAAACATCCAATGCTTCTTTTAACAAGTCCTGCTTTAGATTGGGATAATGAACATCAACAATTTTCTGCATAGTTTCGCTATCAGGAAAATTTATATAATGGAAAAAACAACGACGAAGGAATGCATCAGGCAGTTCTTTTTCATTATTACTGGTAATCAATACGATAGGCCGCTGCTTCGCGACAACTCGTTCTTGTGTTTCATAAACAAAAAATTCCATTTTATCTATTTCAACTAACAGATCGTTTGGAAACTCGATATCAGCCTTGTCAATTTCATCAATTAACAACACAACACGCTCATCTGAATCAAAAGCCTCCCACAACTTTCCTTTAACGATATAATTAGAGATATCATGTACTTTGTCATTACCTAACTGAGAATCACGTAATCGCGAAACCGCATCATATTCATACAAACCTTGTTGTGCTTTCGTTGTTGATTTAATGTGCCACTGAATTAGCTTTAGTCCCATTGATGCAGCAATTTGTTCTGCCAACATCGTTTTACCAGTCCCAGGCTCACCTTTAATCAGCAATGGCTTTTCAAGTGAGATAGCAGCATTAACCGCCATTTGGAGATCGCTCGTCGCTATATATTCGCTCGTGCCTTTAAAACCCATATTTTATTACCTGTAATTTTTTAGTCTGATGATCGGTATTCGATAGTGTAAAACTAGAAGTATATTCTAGTTTTACACTAAACGGAAAGCACAACATTTCTCAAATTTAAAAATGTCGCCAAATCAGTTACCATCTTTACTATCAGCACATTTAATTGAGGTATCGATGCACAACTTAGTAATTTTACTTGCACATGGCAGTACAGATGAGTCTTGGTCAGACACCTTTAAGCAATTCACACACAGTGCTAGGGCCAAATACCCAAACACCAAGCTTGCCTACATGGAGCTTAGCACCCCCTCGCTAAGTCATGCTGTCGAGAGCGCTGTAAAAGATGGCTACCAAAGCATTACAATTCTTCCTTTATTTTTAGCAAAAGGTAAGCACCTCAGGCACGATATTCCAAAGCAGCTTGCAGTACTTAAAAAAAAATTCGCTATAGAAATCGATTTATTACCCCCTCTTGGCGAACAGGCAGAGCTGGCATTAGCTGTAGAGTTGATTATTGATAGACATATTAAGTGATAAATAAACGCTATGATTATAATCATTATTTAGACTAAACTTCTAAAGAGAGCATATTTAACCAAACTCATAAGGCATCAATCATCAACATGCTAAAGTATTTTTTTCTACTTTTATTTCTTTCGAATATCAATCAAGCGGTCTCCGCAAAACCTATCAATGAAACTTCAAAAAACTTTAAGCATACATACCTTTCTTGCTCAATCATAACCAGCGAACACCTCACTATTCTTCAGTTATATCAAAGAGGACTGCCAAAGCAACTAGCAATAGAATCACTGCCTAACATTACTAGAGCAGCAAAAAAACGCGTCAAATATGTTTATGATCTAGCTAAAAAAATCGGAATATTAAATACTTACGCAGACATCAATACAAACTATGCGCGCTGTTCTACTGCTGTTTTTCAAATTAAAGGTAAACCTGCGCCTGATATGTTGGAACATAATTATTATTTTTGCTCTGGCGAAAACAAACTCAGATACGAGCTTATATTAATGGCTGACCAGCAAAAAACACTCGAACAGCTACTTGATAACTTCCCTTCTCACTACCAACCAACAATAATAAGTTTTTACCAGCTTATTAAATCAAAAGGCACGCTAGCTGCTTTTGATTTAACAGCAAACAACTTAAAAGCATGTTTAAACCAAATTCAGTAATGCTTTTTAGCCTTTTTTTAAACCAACTAATTAAAATTCATCGCTCTATAATTAATCGTTGACTTAGGAAAAACTCTCGCCTATTATGCACGCCACTTCAGCGAAGAAGCAGTTGCGTCCCCTTCGTCTAGAGGCCTAGGACACCGCCCTTTCACGGCGGTAACAGGGGTTCGACTCCCCTAGGGGACGCCATTTTTCTTTCAAACTATCCCACATTATTATTCTCTTATTTACTTCAAATAATTATCTATTTTATATCACTAAATTTTACATTCTACCTTTGTTTTTTTCCTCCATGTTCTAACGTATCGACTACACTTATCCTTAATAAATTCAAACCTTAAAGCCTGATTATTATCGGTGCTGATTAAATCAAGTCAATTTCACAGATCAAGTAAGTGAACATATGGATAAACAAGACATACTTTTAGCTCGCCAACCTATTTATGACACACAAAAAGAAATCATTGGTTATGAGTTACTTTTTCGCGAGGACAGCGCGCCCGCTCTGACAAGCTTTGATGGTAATCGAGCGACATCCCGAGTATTACTCAGTCTATTCACTGAAACAGACCTAGCTTCTGTGACAGGTGGTTTACCGGCTTTTGTTAACTTCACTGCCGAGCTATTAAATAGCCCACCACTATTTAACTCCCAAGCTATTATCATTGAAGTATTAGAAGATATCGAAATCACTGACCAAATTATCGAAAGCTTAAAATCCTTGAAAAAAAGTGGTTACACGTTAGCACTTGATGACTTTATTATGGATGAACGATACAAGCCTATTTTAGAGCTTGTCGACATTATTAAGCTGGAACTGCCTGAAATGAGCGACACTGAGCTTAAAACAACGATCAATACCTTAAAAAGCTACAATGTGAAATTACTCGCTGAAAAAATAGAAACTCAAGCTGAGTTCAAGCGCTGCTTAGACCTTGGTTGTGACATGTTCCAAGGTTATTTTTTATCTAAACCTGAAATTATTAAAGGAAAAAAAATTGCAGCAGGCAAGCTTTCTGTTCTTAAATTAATTTCCGAAATTCAGGCACCCGAAGTTGATTTAACTGCGCTGACAAAAACAATTACTAAAGACCCTGCTTTAAGTTTTAAACTATTGAAGCTTATCAATTCTGCTGCGTTTAAACGCAACAAAACTATAGAGTCTATTCATAAAGCAGTCACCTTATTAGGTATTGATAAGATTAAAAGCTGGGCAAGCTTACTTGCCTTAAGCAAGCTCGATGATAAGCCGCAATCACTACATTATTTAGCTCTTGTGCGAGCATTAATGTGTGAAAAATTAGCTGAATTTATAAGCCCTTACGAAAAAGAGCAATTTTATACTGTCGGACTTTTATCTTGTCTCGATGCATTTTTTGATCAAAGCATTGAAGAAGTTGTCAGTCATATTTTACTTGACCAGAATATAAGCTCAGCACTACTTTCTTTTAAAGGTAATGCAGGCCTTGCATTGCAAACAACGCTTTATTTAGAGCAATCTCACTGGCAAAAATTTAACTGGGTAGAACTAGGAAAATTTAATTTAAATGCCAAGATAATCAATGATATTTACTTTGAATGTTCAAGACTCGCAATCACATTACAAGATAAGTAAATTTTATAACTTGTGTTGATAGTAGAGTCCGTCTACGATCCACTTTCCGTTTGAAACAAGTAATATACACTATGAATTCGAAGCTCATTCTAGTCATTAATTGCGGCAGTTCTTCTCTTAAATTTGCCTTATACAGTATTGACCATCAATTACTCGCGGAAGGCCTTGCTGAGTCACTCAATTCAGTTAACGCCAAGCTACATATTAAACTGCTCAACACCGAGATAAAGTCAACTCTCGATACTAAAGATCATCAACATGCGATCGACTTGCTTATTATTGAGCTACAAAAAACTTTTGACTTAAAGCTAGAGCTTGTAGGAATTGGACACCGTGTTGTTCATGGCGGCGAATCATTTAAACAATCAGTTATCATCACACAAGAGGTTATTTCTGAAATAAAAAACTGCATCCCACTCGCACCTCTGCATAACCCTGCCAACTTACTTGGTATTAATATTTTAGCTACTCTATTTCCTAAGCTTAACCAAGTGGCCGTTTTCGATACATCTTTTCATCAAACCATGCCTGAACACGCCTACACTTATGCGATCCCATATAAATTCTACAAAGATGACGGTGTTCGTCGATATGGTTTTCATGGCACGAGTCATCGCTTCGTAACCCTTCAGGCATCAAAATTATTAAACAAGCAAGTTGATACTCTTAATCTTGTTACAGCACATTTAGGAAACGGTGCGAGTGTGGCAGCAATAGCAAACGGGGCAAGTGTTGATACTAGCATGGGAATGACCCCCCTTGAAGGCCTCGTAATGGGGACTCGCTCTGGTGATATTGACCCTGGCCTTTTCGATTACTTAATTTCAAAAGGCTTAAGCCCTGAGGACATATCTCGTACTTTAAATAAAGAAAGCGGATTGCTTGGTATATCTGGCATCAGTAATGATATGAGAACCTTATGCGAACAAGCAGCACAAGGCCACAAACTCAGCCAACTAGCAATCGACATCTTCTGTTTCAGGCTCGCAAAATACATTGCAGCAATGATGGTCTCTCTTACACATATTGATGCGCTGGTCTTTACAGGGGGTATTGGAGAAAACTCGCCACTGGTTCGCGAGAAAACAACTGACCACTTACTCATTCTGGGTTTTACATTGGACAAAGACTTAAACAGCCTCAATTGCTCTAACAAGGTAATTAATGACGCTGATTCTAAAAATATTATCGTTATTCCTACCGATGAAGAACTTATGATTGTGAATGACACTCTTGAATTAATTCCGGGTACTTTTTAATGGCCAAACCTCTTTTTATATCTCCAAGCGTTCAAAATTCAGGTTTAACATCAGTCAGTTTAGGTTTGGTGCGTGCACTTGATGAAATTGGTGTACGAGTTGGCTTTTATAAGCCAATTACCCAAGTTCAGCTCAATGAAGGTAAAACCGAATTATCGATCCATTTCGCTAAAAATATTAGTCATATTGACAGCCCAACACCTATTAATATTGCTGAAGCTCAAACTTACCTCAATCGAGGGGAGAAAGGTTTATTAATGGAAAAGGTTGTTGGTTGCTATCAAGCTTTTCAACCGAACTACGACATTATTATCGTCGAGGGGCTTGTTCCCGATCAAAGCACGCCTTTTGCTAATCAACTAAACGTTGAGATAGCGAATAATTTAAACGCTGAAGTCATTTTAGTTACCGATGCAAAGTATTTAACCCCAGCCGAGCTAGATAAACACCTGAAAACTGCTGCCAACGCATTCTCGTCATCGGAGCACCCCGACCTACTTGGCTGCATTCTAAATAAAGTTGGTCAGTCGTTTTCTAGTCAACACGAAACAGAAACACTATTCGTTGGCGACGAGCGTTCACCAGCAGACACACCAAAAAACCATGAAAACAACCCTGCTTCTGATTTCTTAAATAACTGTAAAGTTTTTACAGATAAATTCAAACTTTTAGGGCAAATCCCACTTGACCCTCATTTGTTTGCACCACGTACAATTGATGTTGCAAACGAATGCAATTTATCAATTATAAATGAAGGTGCTATACAAGACAGACGTGTATTGAAAATTTCAATTTGCGCCAGAACGGTCCCTAATTTAATCAATGCTCTGACTCCTGGCTGCTTGATTGTCACACCAGGAGACCGAACCGATGTACTCCTTGCCGCTTGCATGACGGCATTAAATGGAACCCCGCTTGCGGGCATTGTTCTTACCGGAAATTACCAACCTGAGCCGCAAATTTTAGGTTTATGCCAATCGGCATTGAAGACTGGCTTACCGGTATTAATGAGTACTAACGACACATTTCATACATCTATTCGTATGTCGAATATGAGCAATAAAGTTCCAGTTGATGATATCAACCGTATGGATGACGTGATGGCGACAGTTGCCAAACACCTAGATATTGAGTGGTTAAAAACACATTGCAAGAAAGAGCGAGCAACAAGGCTTTCTCCCCCCGCATTCCGTTATCAGCTTTCAGAGAATGCACGTGATGCTAATAAAACAATTATCTTGCCAGAAGGAAATGAACCTAGAACAGTTAATGCTGCAGTCATTTGCCATCAAAGAAATCTGGCCAATTGCATTCTAGTTGGCAAGCCTTCAGAAATTCAGAACGTTGCTGCCTCACAAGGTTTGAAACTTCCTAACGATATTCAAATAATTGACCCGGATGAAGTGCGTGAAAAATATGTAGCACCAATGACTGAATTAAGAAAAAGCAAAGGCGTCACGCCTCAAATGGCGCTGGCAATGTTAGAAGACAATGTTGTTCTCGCAACGATGATGCTTGCGCTTGATGAAGTTGATGGTTTAGTTTCCGGTGCAGTTCATACCACTGCAAATACGGTTCGCCCGGCTCTACAGCTAATAAAGACGATGCCAAAAGCGAAGGTCGTTTCATCAGTATTTTTTATGTGTCTCCCTGAACAAGTTTTAGTCTATGGTGATTGCGCCATCAACCCTGACCCAAATGCTGAAGAACTTGCAGACATTGCAATTCAAAGTGCTGACTCAGCAAAAGCCTTTGGCATTGAACCCAAGATTGCAATGATAAGCTATAGTACGGGTAAAAGTGGCGCAGGTCAGGATGTTGATAAAGTTAGAGAAGCAACACGCATCGCGCAAGAAAAACGCCCTGATTTATTAATAGATGGCCCACTGCAATACGATGCAGCGGCAATCGAAAGCGTTGCCAAAAAGAAAGCACCAAATAGCCCTGTAGCCGGTAAAGCGACTGTGTTTATATTTCCTGATTTAAATACCGGAAACACAACATACAAAGCTGTTCAACGTAGCGCTAATGTCATCAGCATAGGTCCGATGTTACAAGGCTTACGTAAGCCAGTAAATGACTTATCACGCGGCGCTCTCGTTGATGACATTGTATTCACAATCGCCCTAACATCAGTCCAGGCAACTCAGAAGTAGCTTTACATAAAGAAGATTAGTAATGATTTATTTTGAATCTGAACTAACCTTACTTTACATCATGATCATTACCTTACAATATAATTTTTCTAGCAAAGTAGAGGTGACCATTGAAAATATTTAATTCTATTATTTTGCGTCTAGGACTCATTACTTCAATTCTTATTATGCAGGGCTGTACTAGTTATGACCCCATTTCCGTAAAAGAATGCAAGAAAGTTGTTAAACACGCTCAGAAAGTACTTGGGAAAATGTCACCACCATACAAGGATTTACTGAAAAGCTGTAAAGAGGCGACTGATACAGAAAGAGGCTGTATTATGGCGGCCAAGAAAATGGGTCAAATCACTCAATGCAGTTAAGTACCCTTTAAATATTTAAACTCGGCTATTATTAATGATAGCCCGACTAAACCAAGGATTTATCAGAAGTGCTTCCCATCACACAAAGTGTTTCTCTTTCTGATGACGAAATTGAGCTTTCTGCAATTCGAGCTCAAGGTGCTGGGGGGCAAAATGTCAATAAAGTCTCATCGGCCATTCACTTACGTTTTGATATTAATAACTCATCTCTCCCTAGCGTATATCGAGAACGCTTACTCGAACTGAAAGACAAGCGTATTACTAAAGATGGCTTTATTATCATCAAAGCCCAGCAACACAGAACTCAAGAGAAAAATAAAGCGGCTGCCCTTGCGCGACTTCAAGAGTTAATTCGTAGCATTACTGTTGTTCAAAAAATAAGAAGGGAGACAAAACCTACTAAAGGTGCAAAAAGACGCCGGGTTGATACCAAAACACAGAGAGGGAAAACCAAAGCCCTACGAGGAAAACCTTCCTTTTGAGCGATCAATTCCTACAAACCAAAACTCGATTGGATCGCTTTATTAGTAGCAAAAAAAATATTAACAAGCGTGATGTCAGGCTTATTCTTGCACAAAAAAGAATAGTTGTAGATGGCGCCATTGCTTCCGATGTACAACAGATTATTCACCCATTCTCACAAGTTTTTTTTGATGGTGAACCGCTCTTAAATACACAGGCGTATTATCTAAAGCTGCATAAACCAACAGGAGTTGTTAGCGCAACCAGCGACAAAATACACCAAACAGTTATCGATATAATCAAACACCCTTCCAAACACACACTACACATTACAGGACGGTTAGACCTAAACTCATCTGGATTATTGTTACTCACAAATGATAGCGAATGGTCACGAAAACTAATGTCGCCCGACAATAAAATCACTAAGCACTACAGGGTAACAACTGAAAAACCAATCACTCAAGACTATATTGAAGCTTTTCATGATGGCATGTATTTCCCATACGAAGATATTACGACACGACCCGTTTTGCTCAAAATCATCAATCAAAATGAAGCGGAACTGACACTCACTGAAGGACGTTACCACCAAATAAAACGCATGTTTGGACGTTTTAAAAATCCGGTAATAAAAATACATCGAATATCAATCGGAGGAATTATTTTAGACTCAAACCTATTGGCAGGAGAAAGTCGAAGCTTATATGAGAACGAAATCAATTTATTTAAAAACTAGCGTTATAATTTAAGCCTGATTTCTTTAACGATCCGTTCAGACCAAAGGTCATATGCCAGACCACTTGGGTGAAAACCATCTTCAGCTATAAAGTCACCTTCTTCCGGGAAATTGACATCTAAATACTCAAGCCCTGAACACCCCCCAACCTGTTTAACTAATGCCAAGTTAAAAAACCTTGACCTACGCCCCAAATACCAACGAAGCGGCTGAGGTAATGACGGGAAACGCTCCATTGGTGGAATATAACTCAATAGAACCAACTTGGCTTCAAACTTTGAAACCAAAAGTGAACATAGCTTTTTTTGTAATAAAAGCCATTCATTTAACCTCACAATACTCGTTACATCATTCACACCTAGTGAGACAACAACAACATCAGATTTGCAAGGTTTGGTTTCTTCAAGCATTTGCACAACATCAGATGTTTTAAGCCCTGTTTGGGCTTCTAGTCGCCAAGATACTGAGTAATCAGAAGCTAGCTTTGAAACAAGCTGACCAGCAAGCGCCTGATTTTGATGCTCTACACCAACACCAGCGGCAGCTGAATCCCCTATAATTAAAAGACTCATAGGTTCACCAACACCATCGAACCCTGTTCGTGCTCCATTAGCTTCAGGTAATTGAAGCGTTGATCTACGCGTGTATATTCCTTGGCTAATTAATATAGGCGCTAATAAAACGCTAATAAATGGATCATCAATCATAGCTTGAAGACAAAGGTTTATATAAAAGGATTTGCAACCTATATAACACCATTACAGACTGTTATGCGAACAAAAAATATACTCGGTTCTTATAAATGATAAATATTCCTTTATGAATTGGACTTAATACACTTGCTCTGCATACTTAAAGTAACCGTAGTGGTCATACTTATGACCCGAATATATGACTAACAGAGCTAGAGTTTGATGAGTAAACCTTCTATTTTGATCGTTGATGATGAGCCAATTAATATAAGACTTTTAAGTGAGATATTAAAGCAGGATTATGATTTGCGCGCATCCACAAGTGGCAACCAAGCAATCGCTCAATTAGAAGAACACCACGAATCTATCGATTTAATTCTATTAGACGTCAACATGCCAGAAATGTCTGGAAGCGAGGTACTTGATAGAATCAATGAGCACCCTGCTTGGACTGAAATACCTGTTATTTTTGTGACTGCCATGGATCAAGAAGGCGATGAAGCTGAGGGCCTACTACGTGGTGCTGTCGATTATATTACTAAACCAATTTCAGCAGCTATCGTTAAAGCCAGAGTCCAAACTCAATTAACACTTCGGCAAGCAAAGAAAGATCTTGCAGCCCAAAACAAACTGCTTGAAAAAAAAGTACAGGAAAGAACTGAAGAAATAAGATATACGCAAGAAGTCATTATAAGTGCTCTAACGAATCTTGCGCTAACACGCGACAAAGAAACCGGCAACCATATTATTCGTACACAACATTACGTTAAAATTCTGGCTCAATTGATCAGGCACTTTCCTGAGTATGTAAACGAACTTGATGATGACACGGCTATAGACTCTATTTTCAGAACCGCGCCATTACATGATGTCGGCAAGGTCGGCATACCTGACTGTGTATTATTAAAGCCAGGAAAATTAACCGCCGATGAGTGGGAAATCATGAAAACACACTCCACTCTAGGAGGTGATGCACTTAAAAACTCAGGAGAGTTGTCAGGCGCACGTGAAAATAGTTTCTTAACTTATGCACAAGAAATTGCTTACTCTCACCATGAAAAATGGGATGGCTCAGGTTACCCAGAGAAATTAGTAGGGAAAGACATCCCTGTTTCAGCCAGACTGATGGCGATAGCAGATGTTTATGACGCACTGATGTCTCGTCGTTGTTATAAAGATGCATTCCCTCATTCAAAGGTAATTGAAATCATGAAAGAAGGGAAAGGCCAACATTTTGACCCTGTTATGCTACAAGCATTTTTAGATAATGAACATTTGTTTTATGAAATTGCAGAGAAATATCAATAGTTTACAGTCTCTGTAGATAAGATTAATACCATCTACAAGAGACTTTATTTTCTTCCGATAAGCGCGTCATAGAGACAAGTTTCAACCGTCCAGATTAATTTCTTTTATCAGCGCCTTCAATGTTTCTTCAGAATTTTCGTGTTCAATCTGACATGTTCCCGCCGCTTGATGACCTCCGCCATTATACTTTAACATTAGCTCCCCTACGTTAGTTTTTGAACCTCGGTCAAAAATTGATTTACCTGTTGCAAACACAGTGTTTTGCTTTTGAAAGCCCCACATAACATGAATAGAAATATTGCATTCTGGATATAATGCATAAATAACAAAGCGATTACCGGCATGTATTATTTCTTGGTCCCTTAAATCCAACACCACAAGATTTCCATGCACAGTAGCGCAATCCTTCAATTGCTGCTTGAATAAAACATCTTGCTCGTTATAGAGCTTAATTCGTTCTTGAACATCCGGAAGTTGCATTACTTCATCGATGGTGTGATTTTTACAATAATCAATCAAATCCATCATAAGATTGTAATTTGAAATTCTAAACTCTCTAAATCGCCCAAGACCGGTGCGTGCATCCATAAGAAAGTTTAGTAAATCCCAACCTTCAGGATTAAGAACCTGTTCCTTATTAAATTGAGCAGAATCTCCTCTGTCTACTGCTTCCATCATCCCAACCCAAGTGGCGGGAAATGCATCCAAAGCCCCATAGTGATCCCACACAACTCTGGCAGCAGAAGGTGCTTCAGGATCTATTATGTGGTTATTTACTTTCTCATTTCGAATAGTCTCAGATAAGTGATGATCAAAGGCCAAGTGAACCCCATTAACGTAGGGTAAATTTGTTGAAATATCATTACTGGTGACTTCGATTTTTCCATCCTGCATGTCTTTTGGATGAACAAAGGTAATATCATCAATCATATCAAGATGTTTTAGTAAAACTGCGCACACGAGACCATCAAAATCACTTCGAGTTATCAGTCTGAATTTTTCATCGGCCATTAGGCTCTCCTTAGAGTAATCTGTCATCTTTGCATTAAATAGGGGTTAGCTTAAGACATAATAAAAAAGTATAGACGTGCTTTTTACTTTATAAAAATTCTCACTAAGAATTTATTCTTTATTTTCAAAATATGGCTAATATTATTTGAGTATGAATAAAACAGACCTGAAAGAAAATTTGCTCTATATTAAAGCTTTAAATTATAAAGCCTCGGTATCATGACATTACGTGCAACAAATATTGAAAAACTAAAACAAGATGAATTTGATGTTGTTATTCTTGGAGGAGGCATAAATGGTGCGGTTTCTGCAGCAGCCCTTTCAGCCAAAGGCGTTAAAGTCGCACTAATTGATAAAGGTGACTTCGCTGGTTTCACCAGTTCCAACTCATCTAACCTTGCTTGGGGTGGAATCAAATATTTAGAAAACTTTGAGCTATTCCTAGTTAACAAGCTTTGCAAAAGCAGAAACCATTTAATAAAAAGCTATCCCTCCACCGTTCAGGAAATTCGTTTCTTCACCACCATCCAAAAAGGTTTTCGGATGCCGGTGATTTTCGTTTACTTAGGCACGCTGTTTTATTGGATAATCGGGCGTTTTTTTACTAAGTCACCTCGTTACCTGACAAAAAATACTATCAACGTAGAAGAATCTGTTGTTAACACAAAGAATGCTAAAGCTGGCTTTGAGTATTCTGATTGCTACCTCTATGACAATGATGCCCGTTTTGTTTTTAACTTTATTCGCTCCAGCCTAAATTTTGGTTGTATCGCTGCCAACTATGTTGAGTCAACCAATGCAAAGAGAGAAAACGGACGATGGTTAATATCTGCGAAAGACGCCATTAATGGCGATTGCTTTAGCATTAAGGCAAAAGCGATTGTAAATGCCTGCGGCCCTTATGTTGACCAGCATAATCATATTACACAGCAAAAAACTGCTCACCATCATGTTTTTTCAAAAGGCATCCATTTAATCGTTAATAAAATTACTGATAGCAAACGTGTACTGACTTTTTTTGCAAGTGATGGCCGTTTATTTTTTGTTATACCAATGGGGCCTAAAACATGTATTGGCACTACCGATACACAAGTTGATAATCCTGAAGCAACAGTGACTGATGATGACAGGCAGTTTGTTTTGGATAATGTAAATAGCTTAGTAAATTTACCCAAACCTCTAACAAAAGCAGATGTTATAGCTGAACGTTGCGGTGTAAGGCCTCTCGCTATAACAGGTTCTGGTGGAAAAGCAGATTGGGTAAAGCTTTCTCGAAAACATGCCATTGATATTAATAAAGATGACATGCACTTAAGTATCTTTGGTGGCAAGTTAACAGACTGTATAAATGTCGGAAATGAAGTCGTTGATGTGCTCGATAAGATGGGAATAAAAGCCGCTTACCCAAATAAAAAATGGTATGGCGAACCACATGATAGTGTTAAGGATGAATTCCTTCATCGAGCCAATTTAATGAATTTAGATAAGCTTACCGACGCCACCTCCTCTGAACCACTCAGCACACGTTTTTGGCGCCGTTATGGTGATAATGCTATAACCTTGCTTGAAAGTATTCGCAATAACCCTAAAGAAGCTGAACTCCTTATTGAGAATGCCGAGTACACCCGTGGTGAAATTGAACAAGCAGCAAAACGTGAAATGATTACCAAGCTTGAAGATTTCTTAAGGCGTCGCTCAAAAATATCTCTGGTCGTTCGTAGAGAGGACCTTAAAAATTCACCCGGTTTAATGGAAGCCTGCCAAATTCTTTTTGGCGATCTGGCTCAGGAAAAGTATGATGAGTACTTTCGCGAAAACTGCTAACTAAAACAGGCTCAAGCATTCATGATAGATTTTGAATCCCACCCTACAGATACCGACCCATTAAAGCTGATCAATAACATAGAACATGTGAGACGTAATCATGACAGCCTCACCCTGCTGAACATGATGAAACAAGTAAGTAAAGAAGAAGCCGTCGTCTGGGGCGATAAATCAATTGGTTTTGGTCAGTACCAATACCTTTATAAAACAGGGCGCAAAGGAAAGTGGCCGGTTATATCTTTTACGCCAAGCTTGCAAAATATAAGCATCCATGTGATGCCGGGCTTAGAAAATTATGACGCTTTAATTCAAAAAATTGGTCATGTTAAATACAGCGGTAGCACATTAATCTTACACAAATTTTCAGATATCAAACTACCTGCGTTAGAGGCACTCTTAAAGAAGGTTTATTATGATATGCGCAAAGCTTATGACTGCAGCTAGGGTCTAACTTTCTTCATCCACACGGGCATTGTATCAGCCTCCTGCTTGACGCAATGCTTCGTGGGCCTTATGTATTTCGAACTGATTGAATACTTTAATACCATGCTGTCTTAGTAGCGCGGTAGTAACCCCCACACCGTCAATCTTACTTGCGGAAAATTGTCCATCGTAAATCCTTGTACTTCCACATGAAGGGCTCGATTCAGAAAGTATTGCAACCCGTATCTTATGCTTCATACATAATGAAAGTGCAATGTTAGCCCCCGACGAGAAGATATCCGTTACATCTTCACCAGTCTTGGTGATGACTGACGCCCTTCTTAACAACACATCATCCCCGTCACCACCCGAAATTTCAGCAGGCGTTCGGGGAATACTCATTCCAGCATCCACTTCAGGGCACACAGAAACAACACATTCTTCCTTCATCAAGCTTTGAAGTATTTCACCTGAAACGTCTAACTTTTTCCCATCATATCGAACACGCTTACCAAGAAGACAAGCACTTACAAGTATTTTATTCATACCGACTAGTGCTCCTATTAATTCAATACAGGTCTTGAAAACAATGAAGTATGGTTCTCAGCGTGCGTCGGAATAAATTCGAACAACTCGAAACAAAAGCTACTAAATTATGGCAGCTTGGTATCCCGATATAAATGCTATACACACTTAAAAAGTTATCCTAACTAATAGTTGAATCAACCAGTTTTTTGGCTTCAGTTTGTATCTTGTTCAAATGTTCTTTACCTAAAAAACTTTCTGCGTATATTTTGTAGACGTCTTCTGTTCCGGATGGCCTAGCTGCAAACCAACCATTTTCTGTTGTCACCTTCAAACCGCCTATTGCTGCGTCATTTCCAGGTGCTTCAGTGAGTTTGCTAAGGATGTTCTCACCAGCCAGTTGGTCAGCAGTCACTTGTTCGGCAGATAGCTGTTTAAGCTTTTCTTTTTGCTGCTTGGTTGCAGGAGCATCAAGCCGCTCATATACAGGAGAACCAAATTTAGTCTCTAGCTCTGAGTAACGCACTCCCGGATCTTTACCTGTAACAGCTAAAATTTCTGCGGCTAAAAGATCCATAATGATCCCATCTTTATCTGTGCTCCAGGCTGTTCCGTCAAAACGTAAAAATGAGGCTCCGGCACTTTCTTCGCCACCAAAGCCAAGCTGCCCGGCATTCAGCCCCTCAACAAACCACTTAAAGCCGACAGGCACTTCTTTGAGTTGACGCCCCATTGCGTTAGCGACCCGATCGATCATTCCGCTTGATACCAACGTTTTACCGATACTGACATTCTTCTGCCATTGAGGGCGATGTGTAAATAGATAGTCAATAGCAACAGCAAGATAGTGATTAGGGTTTAACAAACCAGAGCTCTTAGTCACTATTCCATGGCGATCATAGTCAGGATCATTACCAAATGCTATATCAAACCGGTCCTTTAATTCTATGAGTTGCCCCATTGCAAAGGCGGATGAACAATCCATTCGAATTTTGCCATCTTTATCAACACGCATAAATGAGAAAGTTGGATCAACACGTTTGTTCACAACATCAAGATCAAGTGAGTATTTCTCTGCAATGGGTTCCCAGTAAGCAATTCCGCTTCCCCCCATAGGATCGACACCAATTTTTATATTACTGGCAGCGATTGCTTTCATATCAACAACATTTTCGAGATCGTTAACATAAGGCATAATAAAATCTATTTCTTGTGTTGAATCTGCACGTAACGCTTTTTCAAAAAGGCAACGCTTAACACCTTTTAGGTTTTGCAGTATCAGCTCGTTCGCTCTTTTCTGTATAATCGCGGTCACATTGGTATCAGCCGGTCCACCATGAGGAGGGTTATATTTGAACCCGCCATCTTGAGGAGGGTTGTGTGAAGGTGTAATGACAACACCATCAGCAAACCCATTTTTACGACCTAGGTTGTAGCTTAGAATAGCATGTGAAATAACCGGTGTAGGCGTATAACCACCACCCGATTGAATTCTTACTTCAACATTATTACCAGCAAAAACCTCAAGCGAGCTGATCAGGGCTGGTTCCGATAAAGCGTGCGTATCTTTACCCAAAAATAAGGGCCCACTAATTCCATTCGCAAGCCTGTACTCACATAGAGCTTGGCAAATTGCTAAAATATGATATTCATTAAAACTGCCATTAAAAGAACAGCCTCGATGGCCAGAAGTACCAAATGAGACAGCTTGTTCTACACATGAAGGTTCCGGAATGGTTTTATAATAATGAGCGACTAACTGAGGTATGTTCGTTAAAAGTTCTTGGGGAGCGGGCTTTCCAGCCAGAGGGTGAGTACTCATAAATAATCTCTTAAAAACCTAGTTTCAATGTGCGGCTAGGTTATCACATTTACTTTATGCCCGACATGCATACTACCCCTACATAGCGATTGTATTAAATTGATTCACAGCTAGTTAATTCAGACCCTGACCATTACGGTAAAACTGATTAATTTTTTTTGTATAGCTTTCCATATCTTTAATGACGCCTTGCTTATTGAGCCATTCAGAATTGTAATATGTATTTAAATATCGGTCTCCTGAATCACAAATCATCGATACAACGCTTCCTCTTTCACCCTTTTTGACCATCTTCTCTATTAACTGAAACGCTGAAAATAAATTAGTGCCGGTTGAGCCCCCGCAACGACGATTCAGTATTGATTCCAAGAAATGAATGCAAGCATAAGCAGCTGCATCTGGAACTTTTATCATCTCATCAATAACATCTTTAATAAACGAAGGCTCTACTCTTGGTCGACCTATACCTTCAATGCAGGAACTTTTACTTTGTGTTATTGACGAATCACCGCTCTTAAAATAGTCATAAAAGACAGAATGACTAGGGTCAGCCACACAAAGTTTTGTTTCATGGCCACAATAACGTATAAAACGTCCGATAGTGGCTGAAGTTCCACCGGTTCCTGCACTGACCACAATCCATTTTGGAATAGGAAATTCCTCTAGCTGCATTTGCTGAAAAATACTGTCGGCTATATTATTATTTCCTCGCCAGTCGGTTGCCCTTTCGGCAAAGGTAAATTGGTCCATGTAATACCCCTGCGTCTTTTTGCTAAGCTTTTCAGACTCAGCATAAAGATCCATAGGATTTACAAAATGACATTGCCCTTGGTAGAACTCAATTTGTTCTATCTTTTCTTTTGAAGTGCCTTTGGGAACAACAGCGATAAACTTTAAACCCAACAATCTCGCAAAATAGGCCTCAGAGACTGCGGTGCTACCGGATGATGCCTCAATTATGGTGGTATTTTGCTTAATTTTCCCATTACATAATGCATACAAGAAAAGTGATCGGGCCAGTCGATGCTTCAAACTTCCAGTAGGATGAGTGGATTCATCTTTCAGGTAAAGGTCGATACCTTCAATTGCTGGAAGCGGAACTTTAACTAAATGCGTATCGGCAGAGCGCTGAAAGTCAGCCTCAATTTTTTGTATCGCCTGGTTTACCCAGTTTGACATGTATTTCTCCAAATAAATGTTCGTTCAAAAAATCAAAATCCACAAAAATAATATCTAACATACATTAGATATTAGCCTGTTTTTCAAGAGTATGCGTAACTGAGTTAATCCGCTTAAGCCAATAATAATCGGGGTTCACTCCAAGACATTTCGCTTTGGTGCACTTGTTCTAAGTCAAGGCCTAATTACTGACGCTGCGGTAAGATAACCGAGTACGCCATTAATGAAGGTTAATAAACTAAATGAGCATCAAAGCATTATTTATCGGCACTATTTTAACCATCGTCATTCTCCTCACTGGCCAGCTGGCTTATATTTTACTTGCTTCCTACATCGGCACTGCCTCTACAGATTATACATTCTTCAAGGAGTATAAAGAGCCGTTATGGTTTTGCCTTAGTGCGGGAACCTATGCTATTTGTTTCATTTGTGGCGGGCTATTTACTTCAATATTAACCGATAAGAGAAAAATTACTCACGCTGCCATTGTCGGTTTTACAGTTGCAGCACTATCACTACTAGGTGCAGGGGATTCAACATTACTGAATTATAAAGCGATAATTATTGTTATTGCAGGTTTGGCTTTCTCAGCATTAGGCGGAAAAATAGGCTGCGATCCCGCTCCCTCCGAACTGAAGAATTGATCTGTTAATCAACATATCATTCACGAACCTAACTTATGTGCGATATCTCTCACATAAGCTTCAGTCATCGTCTCTATATTTATCATACCACTCTCATTATTATACTCCGTATTGCTAGGACAGCAGGGAACAAAGGATATGCCAATAAGGAAATGGCTATTAAGGATGATGGGAAATGGATTCATACTCATAAGGAATGAGTATACAAGGAAATAGGTTCAAGCTAAGGATTAGCGATAAGGATATACAGATTAGCCTCGTGATTCACGGGGCTTTCTTGTTTCTAACGTTTAAACTTAATGTATCCATACTTTAAAGCCTAAAGTCATCTTCGATAGCGACTTTACCTTGTAAGAAATATCCACCTAACTTAAATATACATTCCGAATACTGCTCAACAATTTAAGTTATCATAAAAACTACGTAAAAGGATGAGAAGGGGTTATTGCCTGACTCCCTTCTACATGCTGCATACAGACTAAGCAGGACTTTATTTTATCCTATTTAGATTCGGCACGTCCTGTGAATTTACGCTCTTCTACGTTAATTCTAATTCTTTCGCCTGTTGAGATATGCTCTGGCACCTGTACCGTTAAACCGGTTGAAAGAATTGCTGGCTTGGTTCTAGCTGTAGCGGAACCGCCTTTCAAAGAAGGGTCAGTCTCTACTATTTCAAGTTCAACAGTAGAAGGCAGGTCAAGTGCAACCGGTGCATCATTAACTATCACGACCAACAGACCTTGTGAATCCTCACTAACGAATAATAATTCATCTGCTATTGCTTCTTTATCAAGACTGTATGATGAATAATCTTCACTGTCCATAAATACATATTCATCGCCGTCGGAGTATGAGAAGGTTACTGCTCGACGGTTTAAATCGGCTAAGGTCAGCATGTCTGAATCTTTATAGGTCTCATCTTTCTTATGATTGGTTGCCACATTATATAGACGCATACGATAAATGCTTCCGCCGGCACGCCCTTGTGGAACAGAACGCTCGATATCTCGAACAATATAGGCTTCGCCGTTAATTTCGACCGCCGTATTCTTTTTTATTTCACTTGCTTTTGGCATTATATTTGGCTCCAGAGTAAGAATTTTCAGTCATTATAATCAGGAATTTACACTATTGGTAACCTTAAATAGGAAGTTTATATTCTTGGGAAGTTAACACTTATAATAGGTAGGTATTCTATTATAAGTCATCATTTTCGTTATAATGACGCTACTTGAATTATAGTCATCGTCAATAAAATATTTAACAACACTAGCTAGAGGTTCTTTTGACTCAATTTCGCCCCTGTATTGATTTACACCAAGGTAAAGTTAAACAAATAATTGGCGGTAGCCTGAGTGAAGAAGGTGCCGATACTAATTATATAAGCCCTTATGATGCTGCTCATTACTCCAAACTTTATAGAGCTGAAAACCTTACTGGCGGTCATGTAATTGCATTAGGGAAAGGTAACAAAGAAGAGGCTTTTAAAGCTCTAGCAACATGGCCAAATGGCCTGCAATTTGGTGGAGGTATAAACAACGAAAATGCTTTTGAATTCTTAGAAGCAGGTGCCTCTCATGTCATCGTTACATCCTATTTGTTTGAGGACGGCCAGCTTTCAGCAAATAAACTAGAAACCATTAAGCGCGAAACCGGCTCTAACCGACTGGTGCTTGATTTAAGCTGCCGACGTACGGAATCAGGCTGGAACATTGCGACAGATAGATGGCAAACAATCACTGAAACTCAAATTAATGAAAAAACATTAAGAGAGCTAGCAAACCATTGCTCAGAGTTTTTGGTTCATGCTGCGGATGTTGAAGGTTTACAAAATGGAATCGACCAAGATCTGGTGACATTACTAGGGGATATTGCCACCATACCAGTAACTTATGCTGGCGGAGCTCGCTCTCAAGACGATCTTGAATTAGTTAACCAGTTATCGAAAGGTAAGGTTGATTTAACGATAGGGAGTGCGCTTGATATTTTTGGTGGTAAAGGAATAACCCTTGAAGAATGTGTCGCCTGGAATAGAACAACTTTAAAGTAGAACCACTCAACGACCCTTTTCAACAATTTATTCCTGAATAGACCTGCTAGTCAGCATTAATCCAATGAGCCATTCCAGCTTTTCCTTGTTGGAATGGCTTGTTATTGAGGTGTATTAGAGTTTAGACCAATCTCTCATTGTCCAGCGTGAACTGTACTTTGTGCCAGATCCAGTAACTCTCTCAAGGCGACAGAGTACATCGAAAACTCAGCATCTTCTGTTGCTTTGAACTCTGTGAGCGTTTGATGCCAGCGCATCACAAGCTCTTTATGCTGATCCATCCAGAGATCAATTCTTTTCTCTATATCTTTAGGCGCATCTTTTAGTTTTAACAACCCAACGGTTAAAGCCCGTTGCTGCCAGTCTAAATCTTCCCTAAAAGCTTCTCTAGCTAGCGCTTGCCAATGAGTCAGGGGTGTCAGGGTATTAATTTGTTGACCAAACCATGTTAGATCAAGGCGGTTTCCTAACACATAATAAACATTTGCGACCATGTCTAAAGAGCTTTCACTTGACTCCCGTGCTTCAATGATTCCCAATGCAGCATATAGATGTCTTGCACCAGCTACCGTGGCGGCAATTTCATCTGGTACTCCTTGTTTTACTAATGAGTCGCGTTTATTTTGCCAAACTTCTTTAGTACTTCCATTCAGATAATTTGGCAATGCCTTTGAAATTTTGGCAATGCCTTTTTCAAAGGCTTCCATATTTCCGACGACCTTTAATTCACTTCGTCTATTTCGAATTAACCAACGGCATGCGCGTCGCATTAAACTCATTAATTCCGACATCATATTAATTTGTAGCTCACTTGAAACCGTATAATCCAAGGCTTCAATTGATTCCCACCAATAATCTAACCGGAAAACATCTCTGGCAATTATATATGCGAGCGCTATGGCTGAAGTTGACGCCCCCGTAGATTGTTTCAATCGCTCTACAAATGTAATTCCCATGTGATTAACCATGTCATTTGCAATCTGAGTCGAAATAATCTCTCGACGTAAGCGGTGTCCATGCAGCTCTTTATGATATTTTTTTACTATTTGCTGAGGGAATACGCACTCTATTTCACCAGCTAAACTTGGATTATCAGGTAATTCAGAGTTAATTAGCTCCTCTTTAAGATCACCTTTAACATATGAAATCAGTACCGATAACTCTGGCCGAGTGAACGCGCAGCCAGTTACTTTTCTTTCAGTAATAATATCATCTGCTGGTAAAAACTCTAAAGCTCTATTGAGCTTCCCTGCACATTCCATTGAATTTATTAGTCGTCTATATTCTTCAGTCCTGGATAGTGCTTCATTTGTTGCAATACTAATCGCTTGAGTTTGACGATAGTTATTTTTTAACACTAGGTCTGAAACCGAGTCTGTCATACTCACTAAAAGTTTATTTCTTTGCTTTTCAGTTAAATCGCCATTGACTAATATTTCATTTAATAAAATTTTGATATTCACTTCATGATCTGAACAGTCAACTCCGGCCGCATTATCAATAAAGTCTGTATTGAGACGTCCCCCATGCTGGCTGTATTCTATTCGCGAAAGTTGAGTCATCCCTAGGTTGCCCCCTTCTCCGACCACTCTCACTTTTAGTTCATTACCAGTAATCCGCAATACATCATTAGCTTTATCTCCAACATCAGCGTGAGTTTCTGAACTAGCCATTACATATGTGCCTATCCCGCCTACCCATAACAAATCAGCATGTGCTTTTAGAATCGCATTAATTAGCATGTTGGGGGCTAATTTTTTATCTGTAATGCCTAAGAACTTTTGAAACTCAGAATTTAACGGAATTGATTTCGCATTCCGTGAATAAATCCCCCCTCCTTTGCTAATTAATTTGCTGTTATAGTCTTCCCAGCTAGAGCGAGGCAAGTCAAAAATACGCTGACGCTCTTCAAAGCTTTTTCGTGGATCAGGGTCTGGGTCGAAAAAGATATGCATATGATTAAATGCAGCAACAAGTTTTGTATGAGGTGACAATAACATGCCATTACCAAATACATCTCCGGCCATATCCCCAATTCCAATAGTCGTAAAAGGTGTTGTTTTTGTATTGAGTCCAAGCTCTCTAAAATGTCGCTCGACTGAAACCCATGCCCCTTTAGCAGTAATGCCCATTTTTTTATGGTCATAACCAACACTACCGCCCGAGGCAAAGGCATCCCCTAGCCAGTGACCTTTATCTAATGAAATTTCATTCGCGATATCTGAAAAAGTAGCCGTTCCTTTATCTGCAGCAACAACCAAATAATAATCGTCTTCATCATGGCACACGACATTTTCTGGTTTAACCACTTTTCCTTCAATCAGATTATCAGTGACATTCAACAGCCCTGTAATGAAAATTTGGTAGCAAGATATACCTTCATTCATAAAATCATCACGCCCGGTGTTAGGTAGCTTTTTAGCAACAAATCCACCTTTTGCACCAACAGGTACAATAACCGCATTTTTGACTTGCTGGGCTTTTACCAGACCAAGCACTTCCGTTCGATAATCTTCATACCTGTCCGACCAGCGCAAGCCACCACGAGCGACTTTACCGCCTCGTAGATGCACACCTTCGATTCGTGGCGAGTAAACAAATATTTCAAACATCGGCACAGGTAGCGGTACATTAGGGATTAAACGAGGCTGAAATTTAAATGAAATATAACTTTTATCTTCACCATTATGATCTTTTTGATAGAAATTCGTTCGTACTGTTGCTTTAATCAGGTCCAGATATAAACGTAATATTTTGTCTTCTGTCAGGTTTTGTACTTGGTCTAATGCTTCAATAAATTGCGTTTCTTGAGCTTCTTGATTTGTGTTTGCTTTCTTAACCTGTTTATTTAATAAGGGGTTGAACCTCGACTCAAATAATTGGATTAACAACTTCGAAATTTTAACATTGGATACAATCGTGTTTGAGATAAAGTCTTGGGAGTTGCTTACTCGAATCTGGCGCATATAGCGTGCATAAGAGCGTATTACTGCGATCTCACGCCAATTCATATATGAAGCAATAACCATACGATTGAAGCTGTCGTTTTCTGCATCACCTTGCCAAACTTTGGTAAACAGGTTTTCAAAAGGTGTTCGTATTTTTTCTATATCAATTGATTGACGTGTCGTGGTCGTCAACATGAAGTCATGCAGCCATACAGTATGACCATCGCGATCCAAGGTCTCGTAGGGTCTTTCACCAATAACACGAAACCCCATATTTTCAAAAATAGGCATGACATCTGATAAAGGGACCGGCTGTTCAGCATGAAATAATTTAAAATGTACAACCTGATCATTTTCATCAAGTGAACGATAAAAACTCATGCTAAGTTGCTGTTGACCATTTACAACACTTTCTATGTGTTCGATATCTATCGATGCACGACGAGGTGAAAATTCTTCACGGTAACTTGATGAAAATGCACTGCGGTATTTATTGATATACTGATTGGCCTGCTCTTCACCATAAGTATCGAAAAGAGAAATTTCCAAGTCATCTTCCCATGACTGTGCGACTGCAATAATTTTTTGTTCAAGTTTTTCTACATTTAATACGCGGCCTTCTATCTGATCGATCTTAATTGTAATTTGTGTTCTTGCTAAAACGGATTCTGAAATATAGGTATTGAAGTCGCTATCAATACCGTTGAGATCACTCATTAATATTTCTTGGAATTTGATACGTAAATTAGTATTAAAAATATCACGTGGTACATAAATCAAACAGGTCACAAAACGTCCAAAAGCATCTTCACGCATAAATAATCGAGTCTGCCTTCTTTCTTGTATAAAAAGTGTCCCCATCACTACATTATAAAGTTCATCCGCATTCACCTGAAATAACTCATCACGTGGGTAAACGCCTAAAAGCTGTTCAAGCTCTTTACCTCGATAATCAAATGAATTTAAACCTGAGCGCTCAATAACTTGCTTAACTTTTTGCCGTAACAAAGGTACTTCGCTGGGGCTTTCGTGATAAGCCTTAGCGGTATATAAGCCTAAAAAGCAATGTTCACCGATCACATTACCTTTTTTATCAAATTTCTTAACACTTATATAATCAGGGTATGCAGGTCGATGAACACTTGAACGCTTGGATGACTTTGCAAAGGTGAATAACTGCTTATCCAAAACACTTTGTTTAGATTTATTAGCCACGTCACTTAAGCTTATTTCTTTAAGCTGCTCTAAATGCTCTTTTAATATTCCTAGTTCAGTGCCGGGCACAGGCTCAAGAAGTTGTTTTTTTCCACTAGCTGTTAACTGATATTCCACATACCCAAGAAAAGTAAATCGATCATCTGTAACCCAATCCAAAAATGCAGCACCTTCTTGCATATCGTTATGATTAAATAGTTTACTTTTGATCGAAGACAATTCAGAGCAACTATTTTTTGAATGCTCAAGCATTTTAGGGTAGTCATCAACCGTCGTCATCACATCATCCATAACATCGGCAATCCCCTCCCTTAGGCTTTCGACAGAAGCTTCGTCACCATGTTTATCAATTTCAATAAAAACAAGTGTTTCATATTGCAAGTTTTCGTTTTGAACTGATTTTATGAATTTACTTACATCGCCAGAGTCATTTCGTTCACAACGGAATGTGGAATATTGAATACTGTGCGTTTTTATTTCTCTAGCACTTAATTCCATGCGAACGGAATCAACAATAAAAGGCATATTTTTTTGTAGGACCATTAAAACAGTGTGTGAAGACTGCCACCCTGAAACTTCTAAATTAGGGTTAAAAACCTCCACTTTGGCACTTTTACCATCAAACTCACTAACAAATTTCCATGCTGAAATAATTAAACCCAATACATCAGTAACACGACGCCCTTTAAACTCATCAAGAAAAAGACTTGTAAACAATTGATCTGTAAATATAACTACTGATTCTGCATCTTTTTTAGGCAAAGCTTCATATATTGCATTTTTAATTTGTTCATCGAATTTCTTTCTATCTTGGGTATCGACTAGATTCATTGAAAACTCTCACTGACAATAAGTTTGTTTTTATGCTTGTTTCGCTGGCTCTGTAACTCAATTAAGAATAGTTCATTGTTAGGAAATTGCTTATTTAGAATCAATCTATTAACTTATCCGACCCTTTTGGCATAAAGCCAAATTAAACAATCGTTTTTTCAACATTTTTTCATACAAATAAGCGAGTTTATTGGCATGACATCAAGCAGTGCATTTAAAGAATTAAATCATTCATTGAGCCAAGCAATTATTGGTCAACATCATTTAGTCGAGCGTTTACTCATCGCTTTACTCGCAGACGGCCACTTACTTGTTGAAGGTGCGCCAGGCTTAGCCAAAACAAAAGCGATTAAAGAACTTTCAGATCGAATTGAAGGAAATTTCCAGCGAATCCAGTTTACCCCTGACTTATTGCCATCGGATGTAACCGGTACTGAAATTTACCGTGCAGAAGAAGGCATGTTCCATTTTCAAAAGGGGCCTATCTTCCACAATTTAATTCTTGCCGATGAAATCAACCGTGCTCCGGCAAAAGTACAATCAGCGTTACTTGAAGCAATGGGTGAGCGGCAAGTGAGTGTTGGTAAAGAAACTTTCCCTCTAGACAAGCTCTTTCTAGTCATGGCTACCCAGAATCCGATTGAACAAGAAGGTACTTACCCATTACCTGAAGCACAATTAGATCGTTTTTTAATGCATGTTAAAATTGATTACCCTAACCAAGAGTCTGAACACAGTATTTTAAAGCTAGCCCGAGCTGAGCAATCTCAAAATACAAATATAACAGAGACTATCTCTAAAATTTCTCAACAAGCTATTTTTGATGGTCGCGAAGAAATCAATCAACTTCATATGAGTGACGCCGTTGAAGATTATTTAGTTCACCTAACTATGGCTACTCGACAACCAGCAAAGTATGGGGAAGATTTAGCGCGCTGGATTGACTTCGGTGTTAGTCCTCGAGGAACGATTTCACTGGATCGCTGTGCAAGAGCTTATGCTTGGTTACAGCAAAAAGACTTTGTTAGTCCTGATGATGTGCGTGCTGTATTACATGATGTTTATCGTCATCGCATACTCATCACTTTTGAAGCTGAGGCGGAAGGCATCACGACTGACCAGGTCATTAATGAATTAATTCACCGTGTTCCTGTAGCTTAATTCTATGATGATTGGATTCATTCAATGCTAAAACGAGTTAGTGATTTCTTGAGCGCTAATTCAAGCACTCAATCTCAAAGTGACCCTGCTGAAGTTTTCAATACAGGTTGTACTGGCCCATACTGCACCTTAAAACAGTTGATGGCTTTACGCTGGTCTGTACGAAACTTAAGCCTTCCAAAAGCAAAACGAGTCAGTCGACCACAATCCGGCTTACATTATTCACGTTTTCGTGGGCGTGGCATGGAGTTTTCTGAAGTAAGAATGTACCAGCCTGGCGATGATGTCCGTAGTATCGATTGGCGCGTCACAGCACGAAGACAAAAGCCACACACTAAACTGTTTGATGAAGAGCGGGAACGACCGTTGTTAATACTTTGTGACCAAAGCCAGTCACAATTTTTTGGCAGCCAGTTAACATTTAAATCAGTTCGAGCGGCCGAAACAGCTTCATTATTTGCCTGGGCAGCTTTAGAGCACAATGATAGAGTGGGAGGTATCGTTTTTTCAGAGCAAGGCCATCAGGAAATAAAGCCTTCCAGAAATCGAAAAAGCATTATGCGTTTATTGAAAACTATAAGTGACTTCAATCAATCTTTAAATATAAGTACGCCTCCTCCTGAATCTGTTTTTCATTTTAATGATGCTTTAGTTGAGACAATTCGTTTATCAAAGCCTGGGACTCTGATTGTTATAATCAGTGACTTCAGACATATTAACAATGACACTGAAAAGCTTTTTACCAGACTAGCAAAACATAATGAACTATTAATGGTACGTACATTAGACCCAATAGAAGAACAGCTTCCACCTCCTGGCTTTTACCCTGTATCAGATGGAAATGAAACCTTGGTCATCGACTCACAGTCAAATTCAGTACGCCAAAATTATGCAGATTGGGCAGCAAAGCAAAAAGAACACCTTCTTTCTTTAAGTATCAGTATTAAAGCACCTTACATTGAAGTCACGACTCAGGAAGCACCTATCAATACACTACAGCGAATGCTGTTGTCTTTGAGGGGGGCGTAATGGATCCTAGCAGCCTTCTTGAACAACTTAGAGATGTACATACCCCAGATTCAATAGGCTCATGGCCTCCCGCCATAGGCTGGGTTTTATTAGTGGTATTTATAACACTTGGCATCTCTGCACTTGTTTGGTTTACGATTCGCTGGTATCGCGCCAATGCATGGCGTCGTGCTGCGCTTAAAGAGTTCAAACTTTTGAAGCAGTCTTATCAACAGAGCCCCTCACCCCAATCATTATCTATGATTGTGATTTTGCTCAAACGTTGCGCCTCTACCGTCAAACAAAATTCAGCTTTATTAGCCGTCACTGGCGAGCAATGGCGATTAACTCTTCAAGAATCAGAAAGCCCATTACAAACACATGACCTTGAGCTTCTCACCACAGGCCATTATAAAGCCTCATGTGAGCGGCTTGATTCAAGTGCCTTGTCTCGAATTGAACGTTGGATTAAAGACCTTAAGAGCACAACTAAAAAAACGTATTCAGACAACCAAGAGAGCAGCCAGTCATGATGAGTTTATTAAGCGGTGAAACGGCTTTCGAACTTCATTGGCCATGGCTATTGTTATTACTTCCTCTACCATGGATTGTGATTTTCAAACGAAAAATTGAAGCTCCTAGTTATATTGCTCCACATTTACCTATTTTCGAAACAGCTAAAAAGTTAGGTTTTGGTCATATAAATAACGACCAAACCACACCAAAATGGAAGCAATTTATTCTATTAATTGCTTGGATTTCACTAGTCATTGCTATTTGTCGCCCCACTTATATTGGAGACCAAGTAGATATTCCTCTTTCAGGCCGAGACTTAATGTTAGCTATTGATATTTCGCCAAGTATGGAAGAAAAAGATATGCAAATAAAAGGAACACAAGTCACCCGTTTAAAAGTTGTTAAGAAAGTAGTGAGTGAATTTGTTCAGGAGAGATCGGGGGATCGTGTTGGTTTAATATTGTTCGGCTCGCAACCATACGTTCAATCCCCTCTCTCCTTTGATGTTATTACTGTCAATACACTTTTACAGGAAGCCTATCTTGGCATGGCTGGAAATGCGACAGCAATCGGTGATGCAATTACCTTAGGAGTGAAACGCCTAAAGCAAAGACCCGAACAAAGCCGCGTACTCATACTGTTATCTGATGGAGCAAATACCGCAGGTGAAATTCCACCTGAAAAAGCTGCGCAGTTTGCAGCACAGGAAAAAATTAAAATTTATACCGTCGGAATTGGAGCTGACGAGATGATGCAGCGCAGTTTTTTTGGTTCAAGAAAAGTTAACCCTTCTGCCGACTTAGATGAAGATATGTTAAAACAACTTGCCGAATTAACAGAAGGACAATACTTCCGCGCAAGAAGCACACAGGAACTCACAGCGATTTATCAAGCTATTAATGCTCTTGAGCCTGTTGAACAAGAAACACGTAGCTTTAGACCTACAAAGGCACTCTATTACTGGTTTGTATGCTTTGCTTTATTCGCATATGGCAGCTTAGTCATTCACAACGCGCTATTTAAACTATTCCGTACACTGAGTTATTCTAAGCAAGGAGGTGCAAAATGAGCTTTTTTGATCACCTATCACAATTCCATTTTTTACGCCCTCTCTGGTTGTTAGGCCTATTACTCCTACCCGTTGTTTATGTTGCAATGCGCAAACGTGCTCTGAGTAACAATAACTGGTCTAATGCGATCCATCCAACTCTTTTAAAGCACTTGTTACCAAGTCATCAGCAACAAAGAAAACGAACTAGGCACTTTGGAATGACACTAGTTCTAGGTTTTACTTTCATTGCCATGTCAGGACCAACCTGGCAGGAGAAACCACAGGAGATAGTCAAACTCACTGACAACATGGTGGTAATACTAGATTTATCTTTATCTATGTTGGCAACTGATACCGCCCCAAATCGCCTCACACGGACAAAACAAAAGCTTCAAGATCTTCTTAAACTTCGTAAAGAAGGTAGCACGGCTCTAATCGCTTTTTCTGGAGATAGCCATGTTGTCACCCCTTTAACAGATGACACTAAGACCATCATCGCAAACCTCCCGGCACTGGACCCTTTTATTATGCCGGTGATCGGTAGTCGACCAGACCTAGCGGTTAAACAAGCTGTTCAATTATTAAAACAAGGCAAAGCGACCAATGGTCGAATCGTACTCCTTACTGATGGAGTGGAATCACACCATATCGACCGCATCAATAAATTACTTGATGGGACAAGCACAAACTTACTTATTCTCGCTGCCGGTACAGCCGCTGGAGGCCCAATTAAACTCCCTGATAAAGGTTATTTAAAAGATGAGGGGAATGTAGTTATCCCCAAAACAGATTTTTCATCTCTAGCATCACTCGCTAATCAAAATCGAGGACAAATGTTACAAATGACACTTGATGACCAAGACCTCAATCTTTTAGATATTGAAGGTAGCTTAACCTTAAACAATCAACAGGAAGAAACTGACCCGACAATGGAAAGAGGTTTTGATGCATGGGAAGACATGGGGTTTTTAATGCTCTTTATAGTAATTCCACTTGTGTTAAGAGCTCACCGCCAAGGCGTCATGATTCAGGTTGTACTCTTATTTTCTTTATTTTTAATCCCAATTGAAGAAAGCTATGCATTTGGCTGGGATGACCTTTGGCAAACACAGGATCAGCAAGCCCAAACCTTACTCGATAATGGCAATGCCATTGAAGCCGCAAAACGTTTTGATTCTTTAGAACATAAAGCAAACGCTAACTATCAGGCAAAACAATTTGAACAAGCTGCTGCACAATATGGAAAGTCAAATACCACCCACAACTTATACAATCAAGGTAATTCCTTCGCACAACAACAAAAATTCGAAGAAGCAATTACAGCTTATGAGCAAGCATTAGAACTAGACCCTGAAAATAAAGATGCGCAACATAACAAATCACTCATTGAAGAATTTCTAAAACAACAAGAATCTTCAGAGAGTAATGACTCAGACAAGCAAGATTCAGATCAAGAAAATCAAGACCAGAACAAGTCCGACAATAAAGATCAGGACCAACAAAATTCGGACGACCAAGAATCAGATAAGCAGAATTCTGAGGAGGACAACGACCAACAAGAACAAAACCAAAAAGAAGATCAGTCGTCGGAAGAAGAGCAAGAAAGCAAACAAAAAGAAAATGAATCCGAGCAAGAAAAAGAAGCTCAAAAACAACAAGCTAAGAAAGATGCTGAACAAGATGCTCAGGCTTCTGCATTACCTGAACCCGAAGAGTTAAGCGAAGAAGAAAAGCAATCATATGAACAGTGGATGCGTAGGGTTCCTGATGACCCTGGTGGACTGTTACGCCGTAAATTCGAACAACAATCCCGAGAACGAAATAGAAGTGCAAGAGAAGCAGGTGAACCTATATGGTAAATACATTAACCAGTTTAACCTTTGATAAAAATTTATTAAGAGTCGATCGTTCCATGAACCGTTTCCTTATATTTGTATGCTTACTTGCATCAACATTTTCCAGCATGGCAGAAACTGCTTTAACCGCCAGTGTTGACCGTAACAAGATCTATGAATCAGACACCATAAATCTAATTATTACCGGCGATATTGAAATGGATTTCAGTTTTGGCGGCTTAATGAACTTTGGCAGGCAACAAATTGATCCGCCTGTGATAGAAGGGCTTGACCAGAATTTCGAAATTCTTGATCAAAAACAAAGTTACAATATGCAGTCTATTAATGGTGAGACCAAAGCAAAAGTAACCTGGAGCTATAGCCTTGCACCCAAGCAAATAGGCACACTGACAATCCCCCCAGCTAAATATAAAGACGCACAATCAAACCCTGTCACAATTAGCGTTTTAAGAGGTAAAGCGCCGCAAGATGCGAATAACCCTCCTCAAGTTTTTATTGAGGCTGTCGTTGATAAACCAGAAGCCTATGTACAAGAGCAAATCATCTACACGCTTCGATTGTATTCAGCGGACCGCTTGGCAAGCGGTGAGTTGAGCGTACCTGAGTCCAATGACGCCATTATTGAAGCCTTAGGTGACACCAAAAAATATTTCAGGATGGCCTATAATCGTCGCTATGAAGTCCGAGAACGGCAATATTTGTTATTCCCTCAAAAAAGTGGCGAACTTACAATTGAAGCGCAAAGCTTCAACGGTCTTCTAATTGATACGCGTAATAGACGACGACTGAGAGTCAGAGAATCAACAGACCCTATCAGTATCGATATTAAACCACCCCCACCTAACTTTTCTGGCGACATTTGGTTACCTGCCACTAGCTTCCACCTAAGTGAAAAATGGGAAACCCCTCCTGACAATTTATTAGTTGGTGATTCAATTACCCGCACATTAGAAATTAATTCTCTTGGTTTATTAGGCTCTGCCCTCCCCCCAATGGGCATTGAAAAAATCCAGGGCTTAAAGATCTATCCTGACTCCCCCACAGTTGAATCACTACAACATGAATCAGGAGCACAGTCTATTCGTCAAGAGTCAATCGCGCTGGTCGCCGTTGCTCCCAATGAAATCACTTTACCCGAAATTCGTATCCCATGGTGGGATACAGTGAATGATATTGAACGTGTTGCCGTTATTCCAGCGCAGTCGCTCAGTATAAAAGTTAACCCTGAGACAGAGGCGCTTGTTCAAACGCCTCCTACTGCATCAGCACAAACCCCCATGCAAGCAGCGACACCAAAATTTGAAAATCCAACCACCGAATTACCCGTTAATTCAGTATTACCCTCAACCAGCAACCAAGCCTGGTACACCATTATTGTACTGCTGGTACTTGGCTGGATTAGTACCACGTGGTGGCTATTAAAAAGGCAGCCCATATCTAAACTTACAGATGCTCAGTTCAGCCCGGAGCCAGACCTAACCCAACTCTATAAAACATTGTGTGAAGCAATAAATACTAATGATAGTGACATGCCTAAGTACCTTATTCAGTGGGCCAATAAGGTGGCGCAATCCAAACGAATAGCTTTAAAAATACTAAACATTCATAACTTAAAAGATTTAGATGAAGGGCTTTACCTGCAAGCAAAAGCATTTGAGCATAAACTATACGCCAGTGCACATACGCCTTCAGAATCTAAATACGATAAAACGTTGTTATTGCAGCATGTTAAGCGCGTTATAACAGAAAAAGACTCGACCAGTAAATCATCTCCACTTCAACCCATGTTCCCCTGAAGATGAAATCAATAGCATGCTGGAATTAGTATTAAAAATTCTGCAAGGAGTTAACAAACATGAGATTGCTACACACAATGCTAAGAGTCGTAAATCTTGAGAAATCTATCAATTTCTATACTGAAATTTTAGGTATGAATTTATTGCGACAAAAAGATTACCCTGAAGGTAAATTCACCCTGGCTTTTCTTGGCTATGGAGATGAATCAGAACATACTGCAATAGAACTGACTCATAACTGGGATACCACGGAGTATAATCTGGGCGATGGCTTCGGGCATTTAGCCGTAGAGGTCGATAACGTTTATCTTGCATGCGAAAAAATAGAGCAAAAAGGAGGGGAAGTCGTTCGACCAGCCGGCCCAATGAAACACGGAAGCACTATATTGGCATTTGTAAAAGACCCTGATGGCTACATGATCGAACTTTTAATGGCTAAAGTGATTAAATAAACTATTTCTTCAGGCTCGGTAAAATAGCCTCCAATTGTGCAATTTTAGATTTTTGGATCGCTAGTCCTATTTCACGCGTGGGTGTCTTAATAGATAACCAATCAGATAAAGGGCGTATAGTAAATCTTGGGTCACTAAAGTTTTTCGGTACAGGTGCAAAAGTAATTCCTAACCCTGCCCCTACCAAAGCATGCGCCCATTCTTCGCTTTCTACTTTCGCAACGGTATGAACCTTAATTCCTAACTGCGTAATGGTTTGGTCAAATAAAGCCTGATTTTCACAATGTATCCGCTCGATAACACTCTGGTCATTCAAATCATTTAAACTTAATTTTTTTTGATAGGCGAGCAAGCTATTATTTGGTACTAATAAAGCATACTCTTCAAAGGCTAAAGAAATAAAAGTTTCTGAATTTAGACAATTTTTCTGAGTAGTCAAGCGCATATCGGCGCTCTTTAATTCATCAGATCTAGAGTCACTTAATATTTCAAATTGCAGTGAGTTAAATTCGTACTTAGACTGAGAAAACAGCTCTTCGAGAGTTGTAATGCGTATCGTTTTGTCAACAGATAAAGAAATTTTATGTATTTTTTCAGCCGGTGAAAATTGCTGTTTAATACTGTCGGCATGTTGCAGTAATTCAGTCGCCATTAAATACATACGATCACCATCAGGTGTGGGTGAACTGCCTTTTCTGTGACGATCGAATAACTTACTGTTTAATTCATCTTCAAGTTTTGCAATCGCCATCGTAATAGATGGCTGCGCAACATGACACCGAGTAGAAGCGGCGCTTATACTGCCAGTTTCCACCGTCGCCACAAAATATCTTAAACTACGTAAATCCATGAACTGAAATACCTGTTATTGGCCTTTATTAGCGACTGAAGTCTGGAAAATTAGGTAAAGATTTTAACTGTAATTCATCATGCGCAGGAACGATAAATAGGTCAGGGTCTTGTTTTGATAGTTTGTGAATTTGTTCGATTACCTGTGCATTTTGTTCAATATCTGTATCGACCCCTACTAATGTATCAGTAATCCAAGGTCTTGATTTATTTTCCTCTACACCAGCAATGACCCAAGTAGCATCCCCGATAAAGAAATATTGCTTACCGCTTTTAAGTGTTAAAAATAAACCAAGGTGGCCATGCGAATGACCAGACAAATCAACCAAAACAGCAGAGCCATCTCCATGGATATCGAGACTCTTTGTAAAACCCCGGTATGGTTTATCCATCAAAGTTAGTGTGTGCCATTTCAAATCAGGGCTATCGTATTGAGAAAGTATAAATGCTGGCGCTTCACCATTTAAAGCTTCTGAATAACTTTTCTCTTGCACCCAGACTGAAGTGCCTAAGAAATCTTCCAAGCCGCTAACATGATCCCAATGCATATGACTCGGGATAATTGCCATAAGGTTTTCGATTGCATAACCTTGAGATGCAAGTTGCTGTCTAGCTGGCTGAACATTATTAATACTAAACAGTTGTGATTCAAAAAAATTGAAAACATCCATTTGAGATTCAACTTCACTTCCTATTCCACTATCCCAAAGGAAGTCACCTTTAGGGTGGCGAACTAACACTGCAGCATGAATCAAACTTCTAACCGTAAATAAACCGCCGCCATCAACTACCATTGATTCAAGTGAGCCACTTGAATCCGCAGTTTTAATCACAGAAAAACTAATCTCTGTAGCAGGAGTATTAATCGCTGAAAGCACATCAGTAGATGATATTAATATGTAAGTAAACAACACTGCTTGAAACATGGTTCTTGTTATATTTCTGAAAGAAAACATTACTTAAATTCCTTTAATTGTTCAGTTCGGACGAAAATTCGCACCCACTTAAGTCATTGATATCACTGAGAATGCTCGCAAATGCTGCGCTCTACAAACAGAGAATAACAAGCTGAGGTAATTAGTATTCAGGTAGAATTATAAATCACAACCAAGCATAGGTATAATATAATAAATAGTTATCCGCACCATATATTTACTATATCTCTTATACAAGCGTTATTTACTTGCCTCTCTATATTGACCCGGTGTTAAGCCTGTCCACTTTTTAAATGCTCTATTAAATGCTGCGGGTTCTGAAAATCCTAGCTGTACAGCAATGTCGTGTAACATCAGAGTTGGTTTATCAAGCAACTCCATCGCTCTATCTCTTCGTATGCTGTCTTTAATTTCTTGAAAGCTATTTCCCTCATCTTTTAAACGACGTCTTAAAGTGTGGGTAGTCATATTAAGTTCAGAAGAAACTGACTCGAAACTCATATTTTCTATTTCAGTTTGCATCCCGTTTCTATGCAGCAATAAACGCCTGATTTGTGCTGTTAAGCTAATATCTGATCGGAACTGTGTCAGCAATGATTCCGGCGCATTATGTAAAAATGTAGTCAGAGTTTCACTATCTTGTTGAATAGGGATTGATAATAACCGCTTATTAAATACAACTCTGTTTGATGACTGCGAAAAGCTATGCCTGCAAGGGAACATTAAAGAGAATTCTTCGCTATAAGCAGGTTTTGGAAATTTAAACTGAATCCGTTCAAGCATCATTGGTTGTTCGATTAACCAACACGATAATCTGATCCAGATAACAAACAAAGAAGTGACGAAGAAGGTTTGGTCTAAGTTATGAGGGTTTGTATAGTGGATAATAAAATGCGCCTCGTCCCCTGTTTCTTTAAGTTCCAATGATAAATCATCACTGAGTAACTCAATAAAACGCGCACTACGCAACAAGCCTCTTCTCAGGTTACCCGATGTAATCAGCGCATGGCACATCATACTAAAGACCCCTAATTTAAGAGGTCTAGAAAGAAACCCGCTTGCCTCATCCCCCATTTCGAGCCATAAACTTCTAAGTAGAGGGCCAACTTGATCCAAGTGAAGCCGGTTATGATCTTCCAGAATATGTGGGTCCAAACCAGCCTGTTCAAAAACAAGCTTTAGATTGGCATGATGAAAATGCGCCCCAGCAAGTAATGACTCAAGTAAAGACGAACTAACCGAGTCATTTTGATGCATTTTCATACAGTTATATTAAGCGGTTGTTAAAATAGTAAGCAGGTTAGTCGAATGTTCAGCTGCGTCACGCCCTAAACCGGTTAAATAACCGCCATCAGTTTGCGTAATCAGTCCTTTATCAAATAAACGTTGCGTCGCTTCAATAGTTTCGGGCTCAGCATCATGGTGAACCTTTATACCTAATTGAGAGCTTGAAAGATCAAACATTTTTAATACATTAAGTTCGTTCAGTAATTCCGAATTAAATTTCATGAGAGCCTCTTTTGTTTATATAAGCATTTTTATTCATTCTATGGCGAAGAAGAGCAAATTGGAATGGGCTACAAAACTAAATATTTGAATAAAGTGACGTCTCAGGTTTTTTTAGATTTACCACCAAGTAATAGCGTTCCAAAAAAGCTTCGCTATACTTAAATCATCAGTAGATTTCGCATTAATATAACGTGGATTATTTGAATACGTGAACCTTAAACACGCTAAAAAAAGTCAACAAAGTGGTCAATTGCTTTCTAGCGTACAGCAGACTGCCAATATTCAACAACATTGGCGCATCCCTCTATATATTTCAATTGCATTATTAGTATGCAGCTCTTTCAATTCAATATTATTTCACACGCTTATTGAGCTATTCGCAATAGGTATTGCGATCATGAGCTTCGTTGTTTCCTGGAATACCTTTGCATTTTCAAGGAATCAATTTTTACTTTACCTGGGCTGCGGCTATTTTTGGATAGGGATTATTGATCTCTTTCATACCTTAAGTTTTAAAGATTTGATTGTTTTTGTACCACTGGATACCACCGTGACAATACAGTTTTGGATTATTGCTCGCTACCTTGAAGCATTCATTTTATTATTGGCACCTTTAACACTCACTAAAAAATTAAATCCTAAGTTCATTTTTTTTGGTATTGGGCTAGTAAGTTTAGTCGCCTTAACAGTTATTCTTACTCAAAACTTCCCTCAAATGTTTGTACAAGGTGAAGGCCTTACCACTTCCAAAATAGTGAGTGAATACATCATTATTTTTATTTTATGTCTTGCGGCAATTCATCTCAGGCATAAGCGTTATAAAATAGAAGACAGTACTAAGAACCTACTTTTAATTTCTATCGGCCTGACAATTTCTGCAGAGCTTTGCTTTACGCTTTACGAAGGTTTAAGTGCGCCTGCCTTACTAATAGGTCATATATTCAAATTCCTCTCTTTTTGGGCTATCTATCAGGCACTGATTGAATCAGCTTTAACTCGCCCATTTCAAAGTTTATCCAGAGTTGTTAAATCCTATGATAATGTTAGTGATGCGACCGTCATCATTGATCAGTATGGCGTTATTCAACAGGCAAATAGAATCGTTAGGAGCATGTTCGATCAAGATGTTGTCGGAAAGCATTGCCATGACATACTTCATTCCAGCTCTGTCACTAAAACAAATTGCCCTATCTGTCAGTCAATTGTTCAGAAAAAATCACTTCATGATTTTGAGTTTTTCGATGACAATCACCAGAAATGGTATGAAGTTGCACTCTCCGCCTTGCATTTTAGTGAAAATTTTTCAGCAATGGTTCACTCTTTACGAGAAATCACGAAGCGCAAAAAGGCAGAAGAACAATTTGCAAGTTTGAGTCGTGTATATAGAGTACTTAGCCATACTAATCAGGCAATCACACGCCTTCAAGACAAGGATATTCTATTCCAAAAAATTTGTGATATTGCTGTGACGCACGGCGGACTTAAAATGGCTTGGATAGGATCATTTGATGAACATATTGTGAGGCCTGAGTTTTTTGCGGGTTCTGAAAGCGGTTATTTGCAAAAAACCCAAATGCGTATTGATGAATCAGAATGGTCTAAAGGGCCTGTCGGTATAGCTGCGAAAACTAGACAAGTCTCTTGTGTAAATGATGTACTTAGCGACCCTGACTTTTGGCCATGGCGTAAAGCAGCCATTGAACGAGGCTATGCAGCATTGGCTGCCGTACCTCTTTTCTTTGAGAAAGAGGTCATTGCTATATTCACTCTCTACTCTGCCCAAAAAGATGTTTTCGATAACGAGATGTCTGAATTATTGAGCAGTTTGAGTGATGATATAAGTGCTGCACTCTTTCATATGCACCAAGCTAAACTTAAAGCTCAAGCAGAAGCAACAATTGAACAGCTTGCCTTTTATGACCCTCTAACAAAATTAGCAAACCGTCGCTTACTAATGGACCGTTTAGATCAAGCAATTATCAGTGCCGACCGACACAAAGAGCAAGTTGGCGTATTGCTCTTCGATTTAGACAACTTTAAAACAGTGAATGACTCGCTAGGTCATGATCATGGCGACCAACTACTCCAGCATATTTCAACAATTTTACAATCTTATGTTCGTGCAGAAGATACCGTCGCACGCTTAGGCGGCGATGAATTTACGATTATTATTAGCGCAATAAAGGGCGAAGCATGTGTCATAGATATTGCTGATAAAATATTAAGCGAATTAGGAATCCCTGTTTTCCTTTCTGGAAACCAGTTAGTAGTATCTTCCAGCATCGGCATTTCACTTTACCCTCAAGATGGAAAGAACCCAAAAGAACTGCTAAGAAATGCTGATCTCGCGATGTACCATGCTAAAGACGCGGGAAAGAACCGCTTTCAGTTCTACCAACAAGACATGAATGAAAAAGCACAAGGTCGCTTAGCACTAGAAAACAAACTTCGACATGCGGTTTACAGCAAAGCATTTGAACTTGTTTATCAACCTCAAGTTAATATCAATAACGGTAATATTATTGGCTTTGAAGCACTAATACGCTGGAAAGATGAAGATGGCCAGTGGATATCTCCTGAAACATTCATTCCGCTTGCAGAAGAAACAGGCCTTATAGAAGTTATTGGCGATTGGGTTATAGAGCAAGCATTTAGCGATTGGCAAACCCTATATGATTCAGGCTTATCCGATGTAAGGATGGCAGTAAACGTCGCTGCTTACCAGTTTAGGCACTCTGAGCACTTATGCTCTGTTATTCAAAAAGCTATTAAGGCTTACCCTAACTGCCCTGCTGATCGATTTACCGTTGAACTGACTGAAGGCACTTTAATCGAGGATATTGAGGAGACTGCTCAAGCCCTTAACACCTTAAAGGCATTAGGCATCTGCCTATCAATTGATGATTTTGGCACTGGTTATTCATCATTGAGCTATTTGAAACGCTTTCCGATTGATCAACTTAAAATTGATAAGTCATTTATTCAAGACCTTTCAAACAACTCAAGCGATGATGCCATAGTCACAGCGATCATTGCCATTGCTCAAACACTAGAACTGAAGGTTATTGCTGAAGGAGTTGAAACCCAAAACCAAGCATCATTCTTACAAAAACAACACTGTGGTTTTGCTCAAGGCTATTTATATTATAAGCCAATGCCTATAGCTCAACTAATAGAATTAAGCTTAAAATAAAACATCGATCTGAGCCATTACACGATCAACAATAGTTTCATAGACTGATGATACATCATCCACTAAGTAATCTATATTTTGGCTATTGTGTAAGTTAATCATCCCGTGAAGCAGGCTCCATAACATTGTTAGTGTCACACGGGCATCATTGACGTCCAGCACTTTACCACGCTGAACGGCGAATTCCTGAACTACTGTTAAAGCCAGGGTTGCTAGCTGCATAGAGATATCATGCTCTTGTGTAGACAACGCTTCATGGTCCGTTCCAATATAATCACGATACTTTGGCGAGCTACTTGAAAACATGATTTCGTAGTAGCGTTTATTCTCTATACCAAATTCCAAATACATTGCCATCACAGACCTGATTCGTTCAAATGAATCTGCATGGTTGTTTATTTCTGCCTGTAAAGATGAAACTAATTGATCGAAGCCTTTAATCATTAAGGTAAGATAAATTTCATCTTTATTACTAAAATAATTGTAAATATTTGGCGCCGTCATACCAATTTCACGGGCGAGACGCCGCATGGTTAAAGCAGGAAAGCCATCTGAGACAATAATATCAAGTGAACAATTCAGGATTTTTTCTTTTATCTTATCTATTTCTTCTTTAGCACGAACAGGTTTCATCAAAACTACTCTATTTGATCAAATATATAATTACACTGCGTAATAGCAATTTTTATACATGGTTAAGACGGTGGTAGCAAGTCGGGTTAACTTTCATTTACTGTGTTTTTCATTACTGCCATATTTATTTTGTTGCGTCGATATTCTGCTGGGGTCATATCTGTCCAGCGTTTAAACGCACGATTAAAGGCACTCGGACTCGAAAAACCTAGAGAGTCTCCTATTTCTTTTAGAGAAATAGCGGGTGCTGCAACAAGCTTCATCGCCCTACTTTTTTGGACGACATCACATATTTGAGAGAAGTGATACCCTTCACTCTTTAAACGCTTTTTAAAAGTACTTGGACTCATATTAAAGTGCGCCGAGATAGACTGAATATTAAGTGGCTCACTCTCTTGGTGGTTTGAAACATAGAAAAATACTTGTCTATGTAAAGCATCCTCAAACTGCTTACTATTTTGTAATCGGCGTATTTTTCGCATACACATTTTGTACATTTGAGCGTCGTATGATCGCACTGGTAAAGATATAATAGCCTTAGAGAATAAAATTTCGTTTGTAGGCTGATTAAACTCAACAGGGCATTGGAATAATTCCCTATAAAACTCCCGTCTACCTTGAGGAGCATGTTGGAAGTTTACCTGTATAAACTTAACTTCTGAATACCTCTGGCTACCAACCAAATAACGAGATAATTGCAACGCAGCAATAAAATCAAGTTCTATCAATGTACCAATTTCACTTGAATTCATGAGATTCATCATTTGAAAACGAAAAATTTCACCTGATGATGATAAATTAATAGCCAAGCTACTGTTTAACTGATGTTTATATTTTACGGCAAACAAAAACGCATGATGAAGCGTTTTGCAATTCATTAAGGCATAACCAATAATGCCAAAATCTGATGGATGAATATGCCTCCCCACTTCGAGCCCTAATGGTTTATCATAAAAAAAGCACTTTGTTTCTTGTATCAGGAATTCAAGTTCTGAAATAGCAATCTGCCCACCAAAATCTTCTGACTTATTAAGAAATAGCTTCTTCAGTTTTTGCTGATCATTTAGATCCAAAGAGCAATTTTCTAAATATTTATGGATTAGTTTTGCATACAAAGCAGAGACGGTACGACGAGGCAATGACGTCATGACAAGATGTTCCATTTATTATTTTTATTGTAGTGATGCATTCAAATACATCTTTATTGTATGCTCACTATGCACAAAATGTCATGTTTTGACCAGCTTATTTGGTTTGATTTTCGCTTAACAACATCAGAAGGTGATCAACTACATGTTTTTTTGTTCTATATGTAGAAGTAATGCTGCTGAATATTTTAATCTTGGGCGGTTAATGCAGACTGTTTGAACAACAATTAGTAGAGTTGTTAGTGTGTTTTATTCAATTTAACAGCTGTATGGAACCGGCTTAACTTTCCTCATTAATTTAATGCTGACTTTTTACTTGCTTGCTACACACAAGAGTTAAATTTTTACCCCCAGAACAAGTCATGCAAAGAAATAAAGTACAAAAAAAATCACCTCAAAGACTCAAGCTATGAGGTGATTATCATTCGTGAATAATAAGCCTATTTAAATGGGTTTGCATTCCACATAAAATCAGCGATCTTGCTTTGAGTTGCTACATTAGGATGGAAACAATCACCACCATCGATATTATCGGCTCCAAATTGGAAGGTTCCTGCTGATGGCGTATTTTCATCAACATACTCAGCAACAAGCTCAATTCCATTTGGGTTCATACCATTTGAATTACTGTTGTAAGCTGTAACTTCTTGACGAACAATCGCATTATATGACTGCTGCGCTGCAGCAACACCAGCTAATCGAGTCGCTAATGATTCACCGTTAAGCGTTCCACCATTGGTGACAATTCGACATACATCATAAGTAGACCATAACGATTCGCAGTCAATTCTATAAGTAGTTGCTTGCTTATCCAAGCCGGCTTGACGTAGATCCTGCATGCGCGGGACACTACCCATCATCACACTTGATCCTGCTGGTAAGCCCGTCATCAATGTATTCAGGCCGTTTCGGACAGCTTGCGTCCAATCAGCATCACTGTAGATAGGATCCGAGCAATTTGCAGGGTCAATACAGTCCCGATTACAAATATCATTCCCACCTAACACAATTTCAACGTGATCTGGTACAGGTGATTGCGCCACAATAGCGGCTGCTTGAGCTGCAAAGTTAGGTTCTGTACCTTGGTCCCCCGCGCCACTCATTTCAGCACCTGACATTGAAGCATCTTTATTAGCTGTAATAGAAGAATCGAGCGCCTGATAACGATCTGCAACACTGTTAACATTTGATGACCAACCATCAAACCATGAGTGCTCTGGCTGATCGCCACCTAGCAAACAAGCTAAATCCCACCACCAGTAGTTACCGGTACAGTCAGCACCAAAACCTCGAGTGATACTATCACCCGCTGCTGCCGCGTTAGTTACACCACTCGAAGGCGGTGGCGGCGGTGGCGGGTTACTTCCATCATCATAAGAACCAACAAGCGCCACACCACTATAAGTCGAATAAGCATCAATCATTACACTATACGTGCCAGTCTGTGCTGAGCTGACATCACATGTTTCATCATTCCCATATTTATATGGTCGACAATCCCAATTTGAAGATGATGCCTGGCTACCAAATTTCACATACAAATCAGCATCACCTGATCCACCAGACATATTAAAGCTCAAATTAGTCGCTCCTGCGGGTACAGTCAGCTCATATAAAACCTGACTACCTGAAGACCCACTAAGACCTGTAACCGGAGTTCCATTATCCAAAGCGGTTGCTGCAAGCGAAGACATTGATATCGTAGCGAGTGCTATGGCAGATAAAGTACCTTTAAAGGACTTTACCTTATCATTTATTTTTTTTGATTCTTTCATTGTTGAACCTTTTAAGTTGTTGGATTTACTATTATTTTTCTGTAACAACGAGCTCGATCAACTATTCACTTTGAACAAGCCAAGGCGTCCCTGCATTACATCCTTTATTGATGTAAATCTGTAATAACCAAAGCGTTATAGATACCAGAAATACAAACATCAAAACATGAATACAGCTAGATAGGCATGAAGATTAAACATTAACAAAATTAAAATAAATATAACTTAGGTCCATTATAATAAAAGCTGTAAAGAACATATTAATACCTGTAAGGGCTATAATTACGCAACAAAACAACTTATAAATATATTTAAGTAAATTTATCGCCTACTTTTATTAAAATTTTGTTGTTTTATATACATATTACTTTTGAAAACCCCTCCTTTCTTAATGCAAGTCATGTGACAGAATACCCTTTCCTTTATTTCTAAATATTTACTACATGAAACAGGTAGATTTGTGTATTTATTGATCTATATTAATACTATGGCCAGAATGTGAAATGCGTTTGGAGGTTTGAAGGTATGGACTCATCAATCACTGTTGCAATGTCACCTCGTTCTAAATTCTATTCATTACTGAATGATGTAATGAACCCTAAAATCAATGTAATTAAGATTGAATCACAAGGCGACATTGATAATATCGATATAAATGTATTGTTTATTGATGAGAATTTACTTCAGGATTTCGCAGCACAAGACTGGCACGAGTCCGACGCAAGCTTACTCATACAAGAAGGAAGTAGCAGCCTTCAAGTACCAAATCATGCTTTATTTATTCCTTTAGAAATAAATATTATAACGTTGGAAAAACTCATTTTTTTTGCTGCACAACACCATCAATTGCGTAAACAGCAAAAACGCTTGAACGCCTCTCTGGATAAACAAGACTCAGGCATAGAAAAGTTAGTAGAAATAGGCATTGCTCTGTCTACAGAGAATGATTTGGACAAGTTATTGGCTAAAATCTTAAACGAAGGTATGAAATTGGTCGATTGCGATGCGGCATCACTTTTTTTATTAGACCGTGAAGATAAAAAGCACCCTGAACTAAAATTTAAACTGACTAAGAACCAATCACTATCTCCCTCTTTTGAAGAACAAAGCATTCCGTTAACAGAATCATCAGTAGTTGGTCACACGGCTATTAGCGGCCAAGCGCTGAATATTGCCGATGCTTATAATATAGACCCTAGTGAGCCCTATCAATTTAATCGTTCTTTTGACAAAGTTATGGGGTACAAAACCGTTAGTTTGATTGCCATTCCTATGCTTGATCACAATCAACAAGTTGTTGGTGTTTTAGAGTTCATTAACCGTAAAAAAAATCCTCAAGCCATACTTAAAAGCCTAGTCATAATTGAAGATGAAGTGATACCTTTTGACTCATCTTGCGTCGACCTTCTAAGGGCGCTATCTAGCCAAGCAGCTGTTGCGATCGAAAGTAAGAAACTTTTGGGTAGTATTAACCGCTTATTTGATGGTTTTGTGAATGCATCGGTATTCGCGATTGAACAACGAGACCCCACTACGAGTGGTCATTCCTTTAGAGTGGCTAACTTATGTGAAATACTCGCGCAAAGTGTTAATACATGTAGTGAGGGTGTACTTCATAATGTTACATTTAACTCCGATCAATACAGGGAATTACGTTTTGCTGCCTTGTTACATGATTTTGGAAAAGTAGGTGTTCGAGAACATGTACTCACGAAGGCTAAGAAACTTACCGAAGACAACATTGAGCTACTTCATTACCGCTTGGCTTTTGCGAAACAGCAGCTTAAAAACCAACATTTAAACCAAATAATCAAAATATATGAGCAACATGGTTCGCTAAGCAATGAAATCAAGTCAAAGCTCTCTGAAAGTCTAAACCTGGATCTAGCTCAACTCGACCATTATATGGAAGTCATTCTATCGGCGAATGAGCCGTCTGTTTTGCCACAAGAGCGCTTCGCTGAACTTGAGAATATTCGGAGTCATATGGTGACAGATTACACAGGGAGCCTTGGAGGTTTCATTTCAGAGCATGAGCTTGCCGCACTTTCAATACCCCGAGGCAGCTTAAATGAGCAGGAACGTATTGAAATAGAGTCTCATGTCAGCCATACGTTAAATTTCTTAAAACTCATCCCCTGGACGTCAGAACTTAGTCAAATCCCTAATATTGCAGGCGCACATCACGAGAAACTTGATGGAAGTGGCTATCCAAATCATTTAAAGTCGGACAAAATCCCCTATCAATCCAGAGTCATGACAGTGTGTGACATCTATGATGCATTAACCGCATCTGATCGACCTTATAAACCTGCGCTACCTATTAACAAAGCATTATCAATATTAGAAAGCGAAGCTAAGTCAGGCATGTTAGACATCAACGTTGTTAAGGTATTCATTGACTCTAAGAGTTTTGACAAAGTAGAGGGCTATGTACCCAAGGTTACTGGAGAAAGCTCTGGTTTAAATTATGTTCATCACGTTTGCGATATGGATTTTCACAAGCACTAGCCACTAGTTCACAACGCGGTTTCGAAAGCGCTGAGCTAAGATCCGGTTACTTAGGTCATAACTATCTACGAGGAACAATGCAGACTCTAATGAATTTAGCCGTGTACTGGCACTGGGATGAACACGAATAAACCGTTGTAAATCCTGTTCGTTCCTATCTTCCCTGCTACCAATCACCTGTAATACAGATACAAAGGCATAAGGGTCATAGCCTGCCTTAGCACTTAACAATACACCTAAACGATCTGCTTTAAACTCATCTTCACGATCAAGCCCTCGGTAATAAAGGTCTGCAACCGCTTTATCAAACATGCCTGAAACATCAGGCCCCTTTAAGTCACCTTGTTCGTTTGCAGTACTTGCATTACCGACTTGAGTACCAAGTATAGCAAGATCTAACAAGAAACCTGTTTGAGACTTTGTTTGCAGTGCATTGAGGTGATGACGCAAAATAACATGCGCTATTTCATGCGCGAGTACTCCAGCAAGCTCTGCTTCATTATTCAATGAGGCAAGCATACCTGTCGTAATCACGATATAACCGCCTGGGGCGGCAAAGGCATTGACAGCACTGTCGTCTAGCACAATAAACTGCCAGGCTAAATCTGGTCGACTAGTATGCCTTACAAGCCAGTATCCTACTTTATTTACATAACGTTGAAGCTGCTGCTTGGTGTTAATTGAAGTATTCACTAAAAGAGCATGAATCGTATTCTTGCCCAGCGTAGCTTCCTCCTCCTCAGATTTTTCACCTAAGTCACCAACTTTACCCGCAGCATTAAAAACGCGCCCAAGATCAATGCCTTGAATCTTTACACCACAAGCAGTTAAAAAAGAAAATAGAAGTAATAACGTGATCGAATAAAGAAATTTCTTGTTCATAACACAGCCTGCCATAAATCAATAAGAGATTTAAAAATTTTACGATAGCTGTTTCTTAACACTGCTTGGTTAAAAGCAGCATGGTGTTTAGCCGACATCTACTGCTTTAATACGGGAATATTGAACGTTTTTCACCCTTTCACAGGCAGGCATATACAAGGATTAAGCTTAATTCCTAGCTATGTTTTCTCGCCTTCAATGGAGTGACTGTTCTTACTGGATAAAAACAGTTAATTAGTCACTAGGTAAAACGACAGACTCCTGAGTCATTAACTTTCCTTCTTCGGCAAACTTAATAATACTTTCTTCTGCAGGAATAAAGTTTTTGAGTTGTTCAAATTTAATTGGTGTATTCGACTCATCATGCGTCAACGCTTCGTCAGACAACCCTCTTACACCTGTTGATATACCACTTGCCGGCGGCATAACGGCAGTTTCACGTAATATTTTTGCAATAGACTTTTCATTTGACTCTTGTTCGGATAAAAACCGGACCTTAAGCATTCGTAGCCAACCGACCTCTAATGCCTCCGTCTCAATTTGATACCAGCCCCCTTTTCTTTTGAGCAAACTAACCATCGTATCTTTATTAACTGATGAGACAACGGTTGCTGATGATGTTGGCATATCAAGGATTTGAGTATTATTAAGCACAATAGCAGATTGTTGCGCTAGAGTAGTATTTGCGACTAGCGATACGATTAAGAGGGAGTAGAACATCATATATTTCATGACATTAACCTCATTTATTTTATTATATTTTTCTTTTTGGTTCATACACTCGAACAGCTTCATTTCGCCCTTTTACTTGAAATTCGCCGCGAGGTATAAAATCAAAATGATCCTTAGCTACTTTCATTGTAGTCTCAGATACTAGAATTTGCGCGCAATTTTTAGTCAATCCTTCAATTCGACTTGCTAAATTGACGGTATCTCCAATCACGGTGTAGTCATATCGCTGCTGCGCACCAACCATGCCTACGACCGCATAACCTGTATGTATCCCAATTCCGATATCAAAATCTTTATAACCATATTCAGATTTAAATATCTCCAGGTTGTCAATCATATCCAGTGCAGCATTAATGGCATAAATGGGGTGTTCTTCATGAACCAAGGGCGCCCCCCAAAAAGCCATTACCGCATCACCAATAAATTTATCCAGAGTGGCATGATAACGAAATAAGGTTTTAACCTGACGGTCAAAATAGTGGTTTAGCAAACTGACCATTTCACCCGGCGTTCTTTGTTCAGAGATACTTGTAAAATTTCTTATATCTGAAAACAACATGGTAACTTCGACACTTTTACTACCCAGTAAATCTTCTGAGTCATCTTCACTTAATAATTTTTTTACAATATTAGGATCCATAAATCGATTAAAAACGCTCACTGTTTCAGCTAACTCTCTTCGATGCCCTAAATAAAGTACAAGAAATGCCCCGACAATAAACGTGGTTAGAGAAATACAAGTAACCAAAACATCAACTAAAGTGCCAGTAAGGGCTGAATACCATGAAAAAAGAATAAGCGCCGGAATACAAGTTATCGCAATTGCAATACCAACCCATAACCCACACCTAATAGATATAACTGCAATAAGTATAAATAACATAGAGCCTATAAAATTGAACAACCGCTCATCAATTTTGGTGAGTCCATCACCTGAAATCAAATTATCTATCGCTGTCGACAATATAAATACACCGGGGTAATTTTCATTAATCGGTGTAGATCTGAAATCATGTAAACCGAGTGCAGTTGTGCCTATAACAATAATTTTATCTTTAAAAAAGTCATCCGGTATCACGACCTTTTCGCCACGGGCCTGGCTTAATATTTCTGCATATGAATAACGCTCGTGTGGAACGATATTCGTGCTCTGCCAGTCAAGAGTTATCATTGCTGATTCCGGTAACATGTACCCCAAATCTTTAGCAACCTTAGCAGGCAAGGATGGCATCCTCCAGCCATCATACTCTTGATATAACGCATACCGTCGTCCAACCCCATCTCCATCTGGACTAAAATCAATACTTCCCAACCGCCATGCTTGCTTAGAAATAGCATACGGCAATAAAAGTAAAGCTCTGGAATCCGCTCTGGCTGACGCCATTTTCTCCAGACCAAGCTCTTTAGGGTATGTCACTAAAAGCGGCGTATTTTGAGCACTCAAGGTTGTTTGACTCGCCATTGCAAGATAAACATTATGGCTAGCCTCAATGACTTCATTAAAATATGAGTCTGAATCAGGTCGGTACAAGTCGGGTTCAGAAAATAAAATATCAAACACAACCGCATGAGGTTTCTGAGTATTCAAAAACTCTAATAGTTCTGCATGAACAGACCTTGGCCAGGGCCATTTTCCTACGACATCTGCTAATGCGATGATACTGCTGTCATCAATATCAATCACTACAATGTCTGTTGATGCTGATTGATTTGAAGCCCGCTGTACAACTAGTTGGTCTTGGAATCGTGCTTCAAGATTACGAAAAGTTGCACTATAACCAAGTAACCATTGCAGCATCAAAGCCAGAATTATTAAAAATAATGAGGCTTTTATTGCTCGATACTTATGAAGATTTTTGACCATTTAACTCTCCATTTTTAACATTTACAGCATCAGCATGAAGTTTTCCTTCTACTTATATAAAATAGCACATGAAATCTACTGTATAGTTTTTGTACTACTAAGTTCTATAGTTCTTATAGTAAATTAATCTTTAATTTAGCAATTATCACAATTTTTCTACAGGCAATATTCATATTGGCTGACTATACTTTTATTCTGATTACGTGAAGTTACAAGATTTAACGATAGGAAAACGGTTCTCTTTTATCATGGATAGCATTCCCATTAACGCTGCTTTACGCACGAAAAATGGAGGGATTCAACATGAAGTTTATACCGACCAATCAAATAGCGTCATTGTTAGTTTTGCTCAATTCATACTCTCAAAAAATTTCAGATAATTTTCACCGATTTACGATTCATACTCTAGCCTTATTACTGCTCTTGATATCACCACAGTTTGCCTCATCAAAAGGTGTGTTCACAACAGACATTACCTCTGGACCGGATAGTTTTTCTGCTTCTTTTTCCAATGTTGAGGAGGCCTTCGAACAGTTAGACAAAGAAAACCTTGAGCGCTTTCTTCCCAGTTATATTGACACTTCAGCCGTTAATGCGGTGGTAGATTATCGAGGAATTGATATTAATTTTTCATTTTTAGCTAACTCAACAACCTTAACTATGACTATCCCTGGTTTAAACATTTCAGAAACATTTGATGGAACTACTCGGGATGATAGTGGAGATTTATTAGTTGAATATTTGAAAGGAGCAGGATTAGATAGCGTTAATAGAATCCAAAAAGAACTCGCTCGGGTCTCCGCTACGGACCCTGTTGCAGGGAACCCTGCCAGCTTAATGGGCACTATGGTTAGCAATAATTATTCGCTTTCTATGTCAATGAACCCGATGTCTTTTGCAAGCACCCCCGGAGGAAATGAGTTATTAAGCTCAGTTCTAGGTAGTCGTTCTCCCACGAAAAGTAAAATGGCATTCGGTGCCACATCTTCAGTGACAACATCATCGGCATCAGGTTCTTCAACCACTACATCACCTTCAGCATCTACATCAACGGGCTCAGGCTCGTCAGTCAATGAAATGACATCAAACTCAAACAAAACAACCACTCAGATACCAACAAGCAATGAACAATCATTACTGACCGAAAATGAATTAACCAACCAAAATTCAGACAACTCCAGCTCAGGCGATACTAGCAGTTCTACTGCCTCTAATGCCCCCGCCAACGCAGTATCACCTGAAGGAATAGGCAGTTCATTTGGTATCGATATCAGTCATTCTTTTCTTGATCTCGATGGTGATAAAGCCAATACAGAAACCATTATTATTGACTATCAATACCAGTTCGAAGATCCACTTAAAGTATTGCGGGTTAAAATGCCGCTCGCTATCACGGATACCGAAGGATCTGTTACTTACGATGTCGACCTTGGCATAGCTTTCAGCTTCCCCTTATCAAGGTCCTGGTCGCTCACACCCGGATTAAGCTATGGCGTTGGTGGTTCTGAAGACTTAGGTGGCGGTGCTGCAATAAATGGCTATTCATTATTAAGCTCTTTTCGCTTTGTCTATGGTAACTACTTATATAATTTGGGCAATATGGTGGGGCATTATGCAACAGGAAGTGTCAGTCTAGGGGATTATGAAATTGATCCGGGGATTTCCAATACAGTTTATAGAAATGGACTGGTTATACTGAGGCCAAGTCTAGTTTTTAATGTTCCTACCATGTTACAACTCATCCTTATCGATACTCGTTACAGCGGTGATGAACTCTACACGGAACATTATTATGAAGCAGGTTTTGCCTTTGGACTAATAACCGATGATGATTTATTAGCTGAAGACAGTTTTAACCTAGGCTTCACTTATTTAGATTCAACCGATTCAAACATTAAAGGCTATAAAATAAACTTTGGTTATCGATTTTAAATCATACTTTAAGCATATGATTTGTATTTATTCAAAAAACTTTTTGGTTGATTTAACCATTTCAACCACTTTAGGCACGGGTATATTTTGCGCGGGGAAAGCATTTTGTACTTTCTCACTAAGCGCTTTTGAGAACACTTGATACAAAACGCGTGTCGAAACCGAAATGGGGTAAGCGACCCCTTCAGGAAGATTAAACACTTCATTTCGGGTTTCACCAGATTTAATTCGAGTATCTTTACCAATTTTTGTATAACGCCAGAAACGTAAACCAACAGGTTTACCGTCGTTATCAACACCGATTTTTTCAAATTTACGACTATCTTTGGGGATGTAGCCATTTTTCATGACACCACTTTGATAGACAATCGCATCATTAGTATCTGTCACGATAACTTCTAACCACACTTGCCGACGAGCACCACCAGGCATGTCATGGCCGGAATTTATATTCGTTACTTTCGCAATAATCTGTTGCGCATTCTTTTCAACGTCGAGCGTTAACGCAGTTTTCAATATTTCAACACTTAGTTTTTTATGTTCTGGATTCCTCATCCCTGTAAAGTAGTAATTTCCACCTGTAAAATGGTGTGAACGTAAATTCGACTTAACGACACCGTCGTTGGTTGATTTACCGGAAATTTTGTTATCGAAGTCATTTACGTCCTGAGTCATGTGGCAGTCAATACAGGTTTTATGCTGACTAGGCTCATCAGGTCTGTTGAAGGGTGAAGCTAACCACTCACCAAAGTTATCATTGATGTTTGCGCCCATTCCTGTAGTGAATTCGTTATGGCAAGTCGCGCAATAAAGAGAGCTTTGGTACAAACCCTTATTTGAATATGAGGCTTTATGCGCTTCCGGTAAGGCATTAATTTGTTTATCTGAAAACCATTGTAAGATTTCATCAGAGGTATCTTCAAAAACATAAGACTGCCGATCTTTTAAGTTAACGGTTAAGTCCGTATTGCCACCCGCATTTTCTGCTTTCGTGATTCGGTGACAAAAAAGACAACCCGTCCCTCTTTCACTTACTGCTTGCTTATTTTCTAATGCGCTAAAGAGTGAGTGACCATTTTTCTCGTACATACTCCCATAATCTTTTAATGGGCCTTTATCATTATTAATGACCATTTGTGGTGCATGACACCCGCGACATAGGACTCTAAATTCTTCCCCCTCTTCCTTCGCTGCCAAGTCTTCTTGTAAACGATAAAAAGGATGGTCCATGTTCATTCCATGGTTTGAGTCGGCCCATTGATCGTAAATCGTGGTGTGGCAATCTGCGCACTTTGCTGAATTAATCCAGTCTTCAGGGTGGCTGTAACGTTCACTATCATCAAAACGAAGCCAGGTAGAAAGGTAGGGTAAATTCTCGGGTGCACGCACATATTCATTCAAAGCACTCATCATTTTTGCTGCTGCTAATGGTGGACTTTTATAATCTAAACCCGCCATGCCTCCCTGAGTTTTTTGGATAATGTCAATATAAGCAGCGACAGGGTCACCTGCAATCATCTTATAAGTGTCTACATGACCTGTTATAGCGTTGGTGTAACGATCTTTCGTGCCTGCTTCCATCAACTGTCTATTCGTAAAATTGAAACCATCAAGATGGCAAGAATTACAGCTCATCCAGAAGTCACCGGTCATTGCATGTTCAGGGTAATCCGCGGTATTAGCATTGTTAAACAACGTTTTTCCCAAACGCAACTGTTCAGGTACTGGATCATTTTCTACGAGATCAGCAAACTGAGCATTCAACAATTTCAGGCGCGAAAAAGGACCTGCTTTTCCAATATCAAATTTGATCAGATCTAAAGTCATGGCATTTTGAACAAATAAGTTTTGACCATCAACTAACAAACCTCGTGGGTTATTACCCGGCACATTACGGAAAATCTGAGTAGCCTTTACGCCGCCCTGAAATTTTTTCCTTCGGTGACGTTTTTTATTCTTTCGCCCCTGACGAGATAAATCAAAAACCATTAAATCTTCGGAACCGGCTAATGATAAAATAACCTTCTTACCATCTTCGGTGAAAACCACATCATGAGGATTTGAAACGATGCGTGTTTTATTACCGTTTTCGATAATGTTTATTTGCTTAAACAGCTGTTTTCGTTCGTCCAGTACTTCATGTTCACTACCTTTTTCGCTGATATCCAAAATTGAAACAGCAGGAAAAACGGTCGATTGAAATTGGAAATCATGACCAAATGACCATAAAACATGAGGCAGCCACGCAGTTTTCCCATCAGGTGAAATAGCAATATTATCAAGCAATCGAGGTTTACCCTGCGATACAGTTTTGTTTTCGTTTATAGGGCTATCACGAAGTTGAATCACTTTTCTTAATTGTGGCTTTTGAGTATCAACATTATAAATAGATATTTGACCAGTCATTGCATGTGTAACAAGCAAGCGCTGATCATTAGAAAGTGACAAGCCTCTTGGCGTGCTTTCAGTAGAAAGGGTAGATAGAATTTCGCCATCAAGGCTTATGACTAAAAGCTTGCTCTCCTCGAAACTAACAGCATAAAACACCTGTAGTTCAGGATTAAACAAAACGCCAAATGGTCTGGATGGGACTGAAATTTTTCTGATAATTTCTAAGCTATTCGCATCCAGTAAAATTAGTTGTTCACCTAAATAATCAGAGGCGAGTAACTTAGGCTTACTTGTATTATCAGACAATGCTATACGTCGAATGTCTCGCCCTACTTTACGTTCAACAGTTATTTTACCTGT
>ENA-OSET01000166-OSET01000166.1-sediment-metagenome-genome-assembly--contig:-NODE-166-length-74604-cov-12.628363_pt1 | contig 74604 bp, 73 predicted proteins | sample MGYA00237882_ERZ534229 | MGnify/ENA primary metagenome ERZ534229 (study PRJEB26408, sample SAMN06266212) | sediment metagenome | isolation source: Hudson Canyon methane seep mesocosm | place... | reverse complement strand
TGCTGTCGGGTATTTTCTGCAGCGTATCATGATGTTTTTATTGCGTTCAGCTAAGCCGACAATCAACAAATCTTTAAGGCGGGGGCAGTGGTTTACTGCAGCGGGTTTAGCCTTTTCACATGGTGCAAATGATGCTCAAAAGAGCATGGGTATTTTAACGCTTATTCTGTTACTTTCCGGCTATATCAGTGATTTTGTTGTGCCTCTATGGGTAATTGCTAGCTGTGCTACCGCAATGACACTAGGTGTATTGATGGGCGGCTGGAGAATTGTTAGAACACTTGGTTTTGCAATTTATAAAATTCGTCCTATTCATGCATTCAACTCACAGTTAACAGCGTGCAGTGTCATATTTACCGCATCGATGATTGGTGCCCCAGTATCGACAACCCATGTTGTTGGTTCATCAATTATGGGCATTGGTGCTTCTGATCGGCCAAAAGCAGTAAAATGGAAGAAGGCGAAAGAAATATTAACAACATGGGGAATTACTATTCCATTAACCGCTGTTGTCGCTGCCGTAGCTTATTTTTTAATTAATACTTTATATCAGTCTTTTTCACTTGTTTAATGATGATAACGAGATAAAAAACCATGATTTCAAAACTAATTGATCGCGTTTTCCCTAAAACACCTGATTTTTTTCAATTGTTGTATCTACAATGCCAGCAGGTATCGTCGACCACCGATAACTTAGTATTATTTATGAATACAGGCGATCTTCAAGCTGGGAAAATGTTGAAAAGTGATGAGCATGAGGCTGATAGGATTCGAATGCAAAGCTTAAATCAGCTTAACCAAGCATTCTCAACACCGATGGATAGGGAAGACATATATCGGGCTATCGCAGCGCTAGACCGCATTGTTACCTATGCAAAAAGTACCTATCATGAAATGAAAGTGTTAGATGTGGAGGCAGATAATGCAAGCCGAAGTATGGCAATTGAATTACAAAATGGCGTGAAGGCATTGGTTGATGGTTTTCATCTATTACCTACCGACCCTATCAAAGCAGTGGAATATGCTGCACAAGCACGTCACACAGAACGTCGTGCTGAGAAAAAGTATAGATTGGCCTTGGGAGAGCTATTTCAGGGGGATGACTACTTAAACATGTTCAAACATCGTGAGTTATATCGACACTTATCTAATGCCACTGATCGTGTTCATGCAACCGCTAATGTCTTACAAGATATTATTGTGAAATTAAACTGATGAGGCTTTTAAGCCGATTTCATACGTAACTCTTCGGCTTGTCTACTCAGCGTATGTCTCACCAATAAATTTCTATCGACTTCACTCATATGGCTAAATACAAGGCGTAGGTGGTATGGCGTTTCTTCTGGGGCATCATAAATCTTATTACAGGCAATAACGTTTGCAATCGCATGGAGTATGGTGCCTGAAGGACGAAGTTCAATACGCATTTCTAAACTGCTTTTAGTCTCATATTTTGTTGAAGATAAAAATGCAATGCCTCCACCACTTAAGTTAGCTTCTACGGCTTTATTACTATCTTCAGAATTATGCAGTCGCTGCAGAGAGTGAGCAATGATGTTTATTTTTTCATCTAAAAGACGAAGTGCTCGAGCCACTTCACGGTCAGACTGATTTATTTGATCGATGAGATGAGTGATGGATGTCTGCAGTGTACTGAGCTGCTGTTTCTGCTGCCCATTTTCATCACTAGGTGTATTGTGAAAAGTGCTCGCTAAGTCTTCTGCTTGATCATTATCAATCAGTGAGAAATCAAGATAGACAGTGTCATTAATGCGAAAGAATTCACGACGATCACTGTTAAATTCAGGCATATTTTCCATGTGCTAGGGCTCCTGATCATTGACTGTCATTGCCTATAGCTAAGGCACAACAAAAGATCGAATTACAAAATAAATATAAACTCCTTGTATTATGCCAGAATTATAAATGTTCAGAGGCAAAGTCAGCTAAACGAGATCGTTCTCCACGCAATAAAGTGATATGACCGCTATGTTCCCATTCTTTAAACCTATCTACCACATAGGTTAAACCAGACGTTGTTTCACTTAAGTAAGGGGTATCAATTTGGGCGATATTACCTAAACAGACCACTTTTGTACCCGGACCTGACCGCGTCACCAGTGTTTTCATTTGTTTTGAGGTCAGGTTTTGAGCTTCATCAATGATGAGAAAGCGGTTTAAGAAGGTTCGTCCACGCATAAAGTTAAGCGACCTTACTTTAATACGGTTTTTTAATAGGTCATTGGTAGCTTGTCGTCCCCATTCACCTTCAGAGATATCTGTTTTATTGAGGACTTCTAAATTATCCATTAATGCGCCCATCCAAGGGGTCATTTTTTCTTCTTCGGTACCTGGTAAAAAGCCAATATCTTCGCCAACGGGAATGGTAACACGCGTCATGATGATCTCGGCATATCGTTTATGTTCGATTGTTTGGGTAAGTGCGGCAGCAAGCGTTAATAATGTTTTACCTGTACCCGCCTGGCCCAGTAGGCTGACAAAATCGACTTCAGGATCCATGAGCAAATTCAGAGCAAAATTCTGTTCACGATTACGAGCAGATACGCCCCAGACAGCATGACTCTCTTTACGGTAATCATGGATTAGTTCAATCGTTGCCACAGAATCAGTCACACTTCTGACAACCGCTTCAATAGAATTAGTTTCACCGGGTGAGTAAATCAGTTGATTTGGATACCAGTCTTTTACAACATCGCCACCAATCTCATAGAAAGTGCGCCCATCTTCTGTCCATGATTCTAAACGGTTCAGATCATCCCAGAAGTCGGCAGCAAGCTCAGTCGCCCCGAGATAGAGTAAGTCGACATCATCTAAAACTTTATCATTGAAATAATCTTCAGCATTGATGCCTAAAACAGATGCTTTAATTCGTAAATTGATATCTTTGGAGACAAGGATGACGGTGGTATCTGTTTGTTCTTGTTGAAGGCTAATAGCAATACCTAAAATATCATTATCAGCTTTAGAACCGGGTAATTCTTTAGGGAGATTTTGAGCTACCTGAGTCGTTTGGAAAAATAAACGCCCATGAGCTTGGCTACTTTCAGCGGTTGAACCGACACTGGGTAGAGGGATGCCATCTGAAATTTCATCAGGATCATCTATTTTAAGCATCAACTCATCAAGAAAACGACTGACTTGACGAACATTCTGAGAGACTTCAGACATGCCTTTTTTACCATGATCTAGCTCTTCTAATACCACCATGGGTAAAAATATATCATGTTCATCAAAATGGAATAATGCGGTGGGATCATGCATTAATACATTGGTATCAAGTACAAATAATCGTTTGCCTGAGCTAGATTTTTTAATCATGAGAGCCTAGTCCTTATGTGATAATTCAATCGTACTATAGTCTGATTATGAGCTAACTTTTACCATGAGGGAAGACCTATTTAGCGTATAAATTTTGCGGTTAAAGCTGGCGTCATCATCTGGTATAATTAGCGGTTAAATTAAACATGACTTCCTCTTAGGAACACTGATTTTGACTACCAAAATTCACGATATCAAACAACTTTTACAGCAACGTATCCTCATACTCGATGGTGCGATGGGAACCATGATTCAAAGCTATAAGCTGGAAGAAGCAGATTATCGTGGCGAACGTTTCTTTGAGCATCCTTGTGATGTAAAAGGCAATAACGACCTTTTATCGTTAACTCAGCCGAAAATTATTAGTGATATTCACCGCGCATATTTTGAAGCAGGTGCTGATATTGTTGAAACAAATACCTTTAACGGTACATCGATTGCGATGGCTGATTACCAAATGGAAGAGTTGGTTTATGAGCTTAATAAACAATCAGCTCAATTAGCACGTGACGTGGCGGATGAGTTTACGGCCAATGAGCCAGATAAACCTCGTTTTGTTGCTGGTGTTTTAGGCCCAACAAACCGTACAGCGAGTATTTCACCAGATGTAAATAATCCTGGTTTTCGTAATGTTAGCTATGACGAATTAGTTGAATCTTATTTAGAAGCGATTGCAGGCTTGGTCGATGGTGGTTCAGACTTATTATTAGTCGAGACTGTATTTGATACCTTAAATGCTAAAGCGGCCTTATTTGCCATTGAAACGTATTTTGATCAGCATGATATTCAATTGCCAATCATGATCTCAGGTACGATTACCGATGCCAGTGGTCGTACATTATCAGGTCAAACGGCTGAAGCATTCTGGAATTCATTAGCACATGTACAACCGATCAGTATTGGTTTGAACTGTGCGTTAGGGGCTGAGCAATTACGCCAATATATTGAAGCCTTATCAGGTATTGTTACTTGCCATATCAGTGCACATGCTAATGCAGGTTTGCCCAATGAGTTTGGTGAATATGATGAGTCACCAGAAGTCATGTCGGCACAAATGAACGAGTGGGCGACATCAGGCTTCTTAAATATTGTCGGTGGTTGTTGTGGTACCTCTCCAGCACATATCAAAGCGATTGCCCAAGCTGTAGAAGGTGTTGCACCGCGAGTTCCTGTTGAAAATAAACATTTTTGTAATTTAAGTGGTCTTGAACCTTTCACGATCACTCCAGATAGCCTTTATGTGAATGTGGGTGAACGAACGAATGTCACAGGTTCTGCACGTTTTGCTCGTTTAATTAAAGAAGGTGATTACGATGCGGCTTTAGCGGTTGCTCGTCAACAAGTAGAAAGTGGTGCACCCATCATTGATATCAACATGGATGAAGGCATGTTGGATTCGAAAGAGGCCATGGTTACTTTCTTGAATTTAATCGCCTCTGAACCAGATATCAGCCGTGTGCCAATCATGATTGATTCTTCTAAATGGGAAGTGATTGAAGCCGGCCTGAAATGTATTCAGGGTAAAGGGATTGTTAACTCAATCAGCATGAAAGAAGGTGAAGAAAAATTCATCGAGCAAGCCAAGTTAGTTCGTCGCTATGGTGCAGCGGTTATCGTGATGGCCTTTGATGAAGTAGGGCAGGCTGATACTCGTGAACGTAAACGTGAGATTTGTACCCGTTCTTATGAAATTCTGACTGAACAAGTGGGCTTCCCACCAGAAGATATTATCTTTGATCCAAACATTTTTGCTGTTGCTACAGGTATTGATGAACATAATAATTATGCCGTAGATTTCATTGAGGCTGTAAAAGATATTAAACAAGCATTACCACATGCCATGGTGAGTGGTGGTGTGAGTAATGTGTCATTCTCATTCCGTGGTAATAACCCACTACGTGAAGCGATTCATGCCGTATTCCTATATCACGCGGTTAAAGCGGGTATGGATATGGGTATTGTTAATGCTGGTCAGCTTGCTATCTATGATGATTTGCCAGAAGAGCTACGCGAACGTGTTGAAGATGTTGTATTAAACCGTCGACAAGATTCCACCGAGCGATTATTAGATATTGCTGAAAAATATCGTGGTGATGGCAAGACGGTTGAAGTTAAAGAAGATCTTGAATGGCGATCTTGGCCGGTTGAAAAACGTCTAGAACATGCCCTAGTGAAAGGCATTACTGACTATATTGATGAAGATACAGAACTAGCACGACAAAATGCCGAACGACCATTACATGTGATCGAAGGTCCATTAATGGATGGTATGAATGTGGTGGGAGACTTGTTTGGTGACGGAAAAATGTTCCTACCACAAGTGGTTAAATCAGCACGAGTAATGAAAAAAGCCGTAGCTTATTTAATGCCTTTCATCGAAGATGAAAAAGAAGACGGCGAAGAAGTAAGTCATAACGGTAAGATCCTAATGGCCACTGTAAAAGGCGATGTTCATGATATCGGTAAAAATATCGTGGGCGTGGTGTTGCAGTGTAATAACTTTGAGATTATTGACATGGGTGTGATGGTGTCATGTGCTGATATTCTGGCTAAAGCCAAAGAAGAGAATGTTGATATTATTGGTCTTTCAGGTCTGATTACACCTTCTCTAGATGAAATGGTGCATGTTGCTAAAGAAATGGAACGTCTAGGTTTTGAAATTCCATTGATGATTGGTGGTGCAACAACCTCACTAATTCACACTGCTGTGAAAATTGAGCAAAACTACCATGGCTGTAGCATCTATGTGAAAGATGCTTCACGCGCAGTAGGTGTGGCACAAAACTTATTGAGTAAAGACCGACGTGATGACTTTATCAGCAAGGTCAAAGCTGACTATGAAGATAAACGTGCCCGCCATAAAGGCCGTAAGAGTACGCGTCGTCAACTCAAAATTGCTGATGCACGTGCTAATAAGACCAAAATTGACTGGCCTGCATATACACCAACCGTACCTAAGAAATTAGGTGTGCAAACCTTTGATGATTACCCATTAGCAGAGTTAGTTGATCGGATTGACTGGACACCGTTCTTCCAAGCATGGGAATTAGCCGGTAAATATCCACGTATCTTGGAGGATGAAATCGTCGGTGAACATGCCACACACTTATTCCGTGATGCTAAAGAGATGTTGACCAAGATTGTTGATGAAAAATGGTTAACAGCACGTGCTGTAATGGGCTTATTTCCTGCAAACAGTGTCAATGACGATGATATCGAAGTGTACACCGATGAAAGTCGTAGCGAGGTTCGCATGACATTGCACAGCTTACGTCAACAAGGTGAACGTCCACCGGGTAGACCTAATGCCGCTCTAGCTGATTTCATTGCTCCTAGTGATAGTGGTGTGAACGATTATATCGGTGGTTTTGCAGTGACAGCCGGCATTGGTATTGATGAGCATGTGAACCGCTTTGAAGATGACCATGACGATTATCACAGCATTATGTTGAAAGCCTTAGCAGATCGCCTAGCAGAAGCTTTTGCAGAGCGGATGCATGAGCGGGTAAGAACAGAGTTATGGGGTTATGTATCAGATGAATCATTCGATAATGAAGATTTGATTGATGAAAAATATCAAGGTATTCGTCCTGCACCGGGCTACCCAGCATGTCCGGACCATACTGAAAAAGGTCTGCTATGGGACTTATTAGAACCTGAGAAAAATGCAGGAATAACGATTACTGAAAGTTATGCAATGTTACCCACGGCAGCAGTCAGTGGTTTCTATTTTGCTCATCCTGAATCACGTTATTTTGGCTTGGGTAAGATTAATCGAGATCAAGTAGAAGATTATGCACTGCGAAAAGGTTGGACGATGGATGTAGCTGAACGTTGGCTTGCCCCTGCTTTATCCTATGATGGTGAAGACTAATGGCTATGCAAGAAGCAATAGATGACCTACAGATGAAACTGGCTTTTCAAGAAGACTTGTTAGATCAACTTAATCAAGTTGTGACTAATCAGCAAAAACAAATAACCAATTTAGAGTTGGCATTAGAAACGATGAAGGTGCAAGTGAATACCATGCAAACTGGGACACAAGAAGCCGGCCAGCAGCATGAGTTGCCACCACACTACTAAGTCAAATATTGATGACTTCTTAGCAAGAATTAACAATGTCACCTTGGACCTATGGATTGCTTGTTTTCGAGTATCTGCCCCTTGCATGATTAATGACCACTCGAGGGCAATTTATCTTTTAGGCTTACACCCTCATCCCGACCTTCTCCCTCAAGGGAGAAGGAGTTAATAATCTGGTTTATGACTAGGTTTCACTCCCTCTCCTGCTGGAGAGGGCTGGGGTGAGGAGGTTAGATTGATATTTGAAACCTACACTTTGAATAATTACGGGAATATATAGTGGAGCAACGTCAGTGTATTATCCTTCAAGGAAGTAGAGACTGGTGCCGAATAGCATCAGCAACATTACTGACGGAGTACGATGTTAGCCAAACGTTATGGTTAGCTGATAATGCACCAGAAAAGGCCGTAAGAAGCGCTCAAAAAAAGGCTCAATCTCAGTTAGGAAAGGAGTTCGATGCGGTTGTATTTGATGCATTAGATGAGTTTAATCCCGATAGTTTTGGTGTCATTATAGGCACAGTAAAACAAGGCGGGGCAATGATTGTATGGTTATCCCCTAACAGCCAGCAAAGCCTAAGTATGCAACGTTTTATGCGCATAGTCGCAGAGTTTGAACAGCAGCATGAACATTTTACTGTTGTTCAACAAGGACAAACAGTAAGCAAACTATCTCCTCCTAAATCATCAAAAAACACTAATGAAATAATACTAACAGATGACCAACACCATGCAGTGACTGCTATTTTAAAAGTGGTTCATGGGCATAGACGTCGACCTTTAGTGTTATCGGCAGATCGAGGGAGAGGAAAATCTGCATCATTAGGCGTTGCAGCAGCTCAATTATTGATTGAGGGAAAACAAACAATTCTAGTGACAGCACCCAGTTTGGCAACAGTCGATACCGTGTTTGAACATGCCTCTAGATTGCTTGGTGATGCAGAATATTCAGCAGGATTGATTTCAGTAAGGGGTGCTGAAATACGATTTGTCGCCCCTGATGTATTAATTGAATCAGAACTCAAAGCAGACTTAGTGCTGGTGGATGAAGCCGCTGCGATACCCGCTTCAATGTTAGAAAAGTTATTACAGAAATATTCCCGAATTGTTTTTTCAACGACATTGCATGGTTATGAAGGAACGGGGCGAGGCTTTGCAGTACGTTTTCAGAAAACACTCGTTCAGAAAACGCCAAATTGGCATAGCTATCGAATGGCAACACCGATTCGTTGGCTTGAGAATGACAACTTGGAAGCATTTAGTTTTGAGTCATTATTATTAAATGCGGTGCCGGTTGATGATGAACGTATTGAGAATGCTCAGCTTGAGCAGTGCCATTTTGAATGTGTGGATAGGCAGGCATTAATCCATAATGAACAAGACCTTCGAGAACTATTTGGCTTAATGGTATTGGCACATTACCGAACGCGACCTTCTGATTTACAGATGATGCTCGACCGTGATGATGTGTCAGTCTATATCATGCGTTATCAAGGTCACATTGTAGCCAGTGCATGGCTAGTGAAAGAAGGAGGGTTAGATGATGAACTCGCAGCTGAAATTTATGCTGGTAATCGACGTTTAAAAGGGCACCTATTGCCACAATCTTTATTATCCCATGCTGGTGTAGCGCGAGCGGGAAAATTGAAATATCAACGGGTTATTCGGATTGCGACACATCCTTTATTGCAGAAGAAAGGAATTGCAAAAACATTACTTTCTCACATTATCGAACAAGAAGATTGTGATCTGTTAGGCGCTAGCTTTAGTGCTAGTAGTGATGTTATCAATTTTTGGTCACAATCAGGCCTTTCAGTAGCGAGGTTAGGCATTCATAAAGATGATGTCAGTGGTAGACATGCTGTTATGATGTTAAAAGCAATGTCTTCATCAGGGCTGAAGGCTCTTATAGCAGCTAAACAACGTTTTCAGCATCAATGGTTTTATTTATTAAACAGTCAGTTTAGTAAGATTGAATCGAGTTTAGTAATTCAGCTTTCGCAACTGCTTGATTCAGGACAAGAGCATTTTTTTCCTGATAATGAGCAAGAAATTAGAGCGTTTGCATACGAACAAAGAGGGTATGATTTTAGTCAGGTTGCGTTATGGCATTATTTGAAAGTAGTTATTTGTCAGGAGATATTTTTGAAACTGACTCAGCAACAGCAATACCTTTGTGTTGAGATAGTGTTGCAACAACATAGCTGGACTGAGGTATCTAAACGATTAGGATATACAGGTAAAGCCCAAGTGATTAATGCATTGAGAGAGTCTATTGAATTATTACTAGTAGGATAATAGGCTGTTAATAGAGTTCTCGTCTGAATATAATATTGTCACTACCACTAAATAGGCCAAAACTGGCACGGCTATTTACCTCATCATCATATAGACCATCGTTATCATAATCACCTAATAACCAATCATAGTTAGCTGATAGTTGGCTACGAATATCTACATATCCTTGATTATCTTCTCCTGGTGCAGAGAAGGTCAAAGTCGCCTGACCACTTACTAATGGTGCATTATTCGTTAAGGTGGCTGAAGTCGTTCCACTGCCAACAGTCATGGTACTGTTACCTTGTTGCCAGCTACCACTCGCTGTATCAGTATTAGATAGTTGTATCTCTGTAATTAGGTTTAAAGTAGTACATTGATCCGCGATATTATCAACCCAGTTAACGCCATTGAAATATTCAGCGGTCATGGTCACAGACAGTGGGGTAAGCTCAGAACCATGTGCATTCTCAATAGAAAATCGACCAAAGCGTATCAGTTCACCACTCGGCTGTAATGTATAGTCTAGGCCTTGTGCAGAAACAGAATCACTATCACTAATGTCTGTAAAAATGAGAGAAACAGTATTATTAAATTCAGCAATTTTGCTATTAGCTTCATGTGTGTAAGTGTAACTATCAGCACCAAAAACGAAGTTCAAACTGCCATCGGCATTATCCGTTAAAGTGGGTGAAGCCGGTGCCCATGTTAATGCGACTTTGTTGGTATTATCGACGCCAAGTTGATTTGCATCTGCTGTCGGTGTTGTCACGGTAAAATCAGTAGAGCTGAGCTTGGCAAAACTGCCTGTATAGTTTTGTGTTATCACGGTTGGTGATGCTGCATTATAGGCAGTGATTTTTAATTCCGGAGCGATTTGATAGGTGAAAGGTTGACCACTATAACTAAAACCAGTGCAAGCATTAGTAAAGTCACCATTAGCTATTGTTGTTAATTTGAAGTGATCGGGATAAAAACGACCAATTTCAGAGCTTATTTGTGTTGTTAATGTTTCTCCATAATAACTTGGAGGGCTGGCTGAGAATTCAAACACACCCACTTCTGATACTGTTTGATTGATGGTGTGTGTACCACCGTCTGTAGTAATAAAGTTGAAACTGTTTACTCCAATAGCACCATTATTGCCACCCGATGGTGCAACTAAGTTATGGTTTACACCTATTGAACTCAGTGCAAAGTTAGGGGTAACTGGGTTATCAGTAAAGTCAGTATCAGCATCACTCATCCAACAAGCAGCATTGACTTTAAGGTTAAATGATTCCCCCGCCTTTTTAAATAGACTGCAACTGGCATCGGCACTGGCACAGTCGGCATTACTATCATCACTGTAAACTGCTAAAGCGACAGGAACACTGACAAATGAGTCTGATGTGCCTGAAAGTGATTTACCATTTGCAGCAGAATAAGCTGCGGACAAACTTAATTGTCCCGCATCGGCATAACTTATATCAAAACTGGCTTCACCATCGGATGAAAAGTGGAGGTTAATGGCCGTGCCAGGCGATGAGGATGCAATCAATGTGTTTTCTAATTCTACGGAGGTGCTACCGGTGCTTGGGCTGACATAACTTGCCCAAAAATTAATATCACGATTGCCACTTAGCGCAGTTTTACAGGTGTTCGTATTTGGATCTGTAGCAATAGCTTTGATGGTTGCTGTTGCTGTTTTACATGCTGTAAGTGTCGGTATGGTGATAACAAAACTAGAATCAGTAAAGGTAATACCACAGCTAGTATCTAAAACATTGTTAACGTAGCAGCTTACAGAGGCAGGTTCAGATAAATTACTTAATGAAACCATAGTTGTTCCTGCTGTTGTATAACTGAAATCATACGCTAATGAACCATTATTAATGGTAATTGAGTCATCAGATGTACCAATAGAAAGCGTTCCCGTTACGCTGTCAGTATACAAACTTGAACAATCAGAGTTAGCACAGGCTTTTACTGTTATTGTTTCATCTAAACACGTTAAGCCTGCACCATCATGATAGATTTCATAATGATCGGGCCCTGTTGGGGGCGTGTTAGTTGTCCCTTTAGTTGAGTTACTGTCATTATCTTCTAATACACCCGTGCCATCAGGGATACGTGCGATGTCTTTATTATTAGCATCATGGCCAGGATATAAAGTTCCACACGATGAGTTAACTGCCCAATCAGCAGAAGGGGTTAAATTACCATAACCTATATAGTCAATAACGACCGAATCACCATTAGAAAAACTACCATTAGTATCAACTAATAACACTTCATCTTTCGATGGATTCATATTGTGATCACAGGTGATATAGGTGCCGGCTGGGAAAGTAGTACTTCCAGCATTATCTAGGACTGCTGTTCCATTAATTTCACAACTACCAGTACCTAAAGTGGCAATTTTAGTCGTGTCGACATAGAGTGACCAATTTAGAATGTCAGTGCTATTTAACAAGTAAATTTCGATAAAGTTATCAGTGGTTTGGATCTCATTAATAACTGCATTAGCTGACTCAGCCGAACAGAGCAACTCAGAGCCACCACTGCCCCCAGTGACTGTAATAGCGTCGCTTAGAGTTAAACTAGAGCCTTCAGAGCCATTACAGCTATCATTTTTATAGGCCTTTAAGGTGAGATCATAGGTGCCATCAGTAGCCGGTGCAGTGATATTAAAGATCTTGTTTGTTGTCGAGTCATTCGTTTCATCAGCATGATCGCTACACTGGGCAGAATCAGCTCCTATTTGCCAACTTGTTGCCTTCCAGTCATCATTTGAACCGTTGCCTGAGGTGGTGACATTTACAGTTGTTGTTATCGAATCGCCCGCAGTAACTGAAGTTGAAGCACTACCATCTACTGTAGTGCTATTAATTGTTCTATCTGCATATGCGCTATTGCTAAACAACAATATCACCAGGGGTATATAAGCAATACGGGATAGAAGTTTAATCATGAACGATGGCCTGTAATTGTCGCGACACATAATCAAGTTGACCATACACACCATATTCACTTCGTGCAGTGATGCGGTAGATAGAACGTGTAATCGTGTTTTCTTCATAACTGCCTAATAAATTACAGCTTACAACGGTGGTGAAATTATTAATCGCGGGGTTAAGCGTTGTGCTTGCTGGGCAGTTGCCGCCATTATTAATGATTTGGAAACTACCCCACTCAATACCTGCATTGGCCGCTTGATAGGCACGCGCTGATTGTAAGGCTATAAGTGTGTTTTGTCGTGATACCGCAGCAATGTTAATCAAATATTGACCTAATAAGCTGACGATAATTAATACAAATATTGCCCCAATTAAAGTGATTCCTTGCTGTCTCATCATGGCTGATTACTCACATGCACTTGATGAGTGAGGCGAATAGATTCACCAGTATCATCGGTCATAGTCATGGTTAATGTGACTAGACCAGAGCGAAGACTCGAGCCAGAGTTATAGCTAAAAGCACAATCAGCAATATAATTGGCTTGAATAGCGCCACCAGAGGCAGGAGGAGTAGGTTGTGTCGCTTGAATGTCATAATCTTGATAACGCACAAGTACTTTGCTTTTAGGTGCGCTGGCTGAGGTATCACAGGCGTAGCTAATAGGCATATCGATAATAAAGAAGCGTTGTTGTGGTGATTTTAGTGGAAACTGGAAGGCTGAGAAATCAATTTGACTTGCAGTTGAACTATTGGCAATAACAGTAGCGTTATCACTTGCGTAGGCATTGTTACCTGTGGTTGCTAAGGGGTAAATAACGACGCGGTCACTGCCTGTGGTGACATTGGCAAAGTTTTGTAAGTCACCTAACACATCAAAACTTGAGTCGGCGATAGAAAAATCCAAGATGTCACCACTGCCATCACTGGCAAGTAGTTTACGATAACGTCCTCCATCGACAATATGTAATAGTTCAAGTGTTTGACCATCGGCAGAAACGCGGATGCTATTAGGTAATGCCGAGCGGATATCACGCTGCATACGACGAAAAGCAGATTCAGCTACATCGGTTAAGGTTGCTCTACGTGAGGTGTCAATATATGCATTGATTGGTAAAGTAAGAATAGATGTTGTCATTGAGGCGACAATACCACCTAATACAATTGTGATAATTAGCTCAACTAAGCTAAATCCTGATTGCTGTTGATTAGGATGAGGCATTAATAATCTGCCCTGTAACCTGTCAGACTAATGGTATCTGTGCCAGAACGACTAACTGTAACAGTCATCGCTTTCATACTAACGCCAGAAATAGTGGGATCTGGGTTAATGAGATTGACATTAACGGTATAACTATCTAAGCCTGTAATAGCGTTGCCATGTTGGTTTTTAGCGCCGATATCTTCTAGCCCATCATAATCAGCAATATTATCAAATGTTGATCGCGTTTCACCTGCATTACTCCCATCAGGATCAGTAATAGGCAGCAACATGATTTCTTCCAAATAACTTTCGGCAATAGCAATCGCTTGGTGCTGTAACATAGGATCGGGACTGTGGCGGGTCGTGAGATTAACAACGCTTAAAATGCCTGTTAGCGATATGCTAATAATGACAATAGTGATAATTAACTCAACTAGTGTTGCACCATAATCATTAGATTGATGTGGCATAATCTTACGGGGTACTGTCATAGCTAAAGCCCGTTTCAGCAACGACCGTTATTTGCCGGGATGCAACACTGATAATGTTATCTGTATTTTCAATAACTCTGCCTAGTGGGTCAAATGTAGTGTTGGCATTAACAGCTGTTAATGAAACGCCAGTTTGTGAACCGGAGTAACCTAGATCACTCGTTGCGGGGTGATAAGTAGCTAGGCTGGAGTTGAATAGCCCACTGGTACAGCTATCATCTCGTAATACAGTGTAGCTATTGGTCTCGATATAAAACCGGATATTACATCCAGTCGCAACGGCTAATTTCTGGCTGTAACGAATAGCATTTAACGTATCGTCGAAGAATACTCTGTTATCAAAATCAGTACGACCAAAGAATCTGGGCAAGGCAATGGCTGAGAGGATACTCAGTAAAACGATAACTAAAATAAGCTCAACTAGTGTAAATCCACGTTTATTAGCATACATAATTTAAGAAGAAATCTAAGTGAATAGCAGTTTTACTACACACTTAGATTTGTATGGAGCTATGGTTGAAAAGGTTAATTAACAATCACCGACAGCAGGTAATGCTGAATATGTTGGTGCTGCACTTGCAGCAGCGTCAGTATATGTGAATGTGCACGATGCCATTCCCGCTACATATAGAACACCAGTTCCAGTCGTATAGTTATAATCGGCTGAGTCAATACCAGCTAGATTTCCAATTGTCGCCCTATTGGGGTATCCGTTAACCCATGCTACTGTTACGCCTTCAATTGTTGTGGTTGTTGGGTCAATTAACCATTTTGCATGAGCAATTGCTGCTGCTGATTTAAATGAACCCTGTGCAGCTTTTAAACTTGCAAGTCGGGCATCTTGCTGTAAATTGGCAAATTTAGGCAAAGCGGTAGCCGCTAATATTCCTAATATTACAATAACCATGACTAATTCGATTAAAGTGAAACCTTGTTGCTTACTCATGATGCTTAATTCCTTATAGTTTATTACTGCGATGATCGTGTATTTATACCGTATCTTTCTGTAAAAGTCTAACGCCCCATTGCAGCACCACCTAAATCCCACATCGGGAGGAATACGCCGAGGGCTAAAATGAGCACCATTATGCCAATGAATGTGATCATTATTGGCTCGATGGCACTGCTGAGTTTTTTAGTGTCATACTCAACTTCACGTTCATAAAAGTTGGCGACTTCATCCAACATATCATCAACTGCACCTGTTTCGTCACCAACAGAAATCATTTGTAAAACAAGTGGGGTAAATAAGTTACTTGCTACCGCTGTTTGGGTTAATGACTCACCATGTTCTAAACCATCACGCATACTTAAAATACGTTGTTCTATAAAGGTATTGTCAACGGCTTTACTGACGATAACGAGTGTTTGGGTAATAGGAACACCAGCACGAAATGCCATGGAAAATGCACGAGAAAAGCGGGCGAGAGTTGCACGATTAATAATGCTACCAACAAGTGGGAGGCGTAGTTTATAGCGGTCCCACTTATAACGACCTTCATCGGTTTTCAGATAGGCTTTTACGGTCATAAATAAAACAATTAAGCCTAGCAATAGATATTGCCAGTAGTTGACGGTAAATTGTGAGGTCGTCATTAAGATCTTGGTTGCCCAAGGTAATTCACTACCAAAGCCTGCAAAGACTTTAGCAAATGCGGGTATAACAAAGAGGTTTATAATACCCACCGCAATTGCCATGGCGATAAGTACAAAACTGGGGTAACGAAGGGCTGCTTTGACTCTGTCTTTGGTTTCTTTATCAATTTCTAGGTAGGAGTATATTTGGCGGAATGCTTCGTCTAGTTGTCCGGTATTTTCACCTACATTCATCATGCTGACAAATAAGTTGGAAAATATATGCGGGTGTTTTTGCATGCTTCCGGCGAGTGAGCGACCTGACTCGAGATCACTTGCTATTTCACCTACAGCATCTTGCATCCCTTTGTGAGTCATATGGGTTTTTAACCCTTGTAAGGTTGAGAGTATTGAAATACCTGCTTTGAGTAAGGTCGACATTTGTCGACTAAACATAATCAGTTCATTGGTATCTGGTGTTCGACCATTCAGTAGCTCTTGTAGCTTTATCAGATGATTCGCTTGCTTAGGCTCTGCTTCATTTATATCTATTGGTGTAATTCCAATATTGATTAAATGGCTAGCAGCATCATTGGATGAGTTGGCTTCTAGGTCGCCACTAGTTGATTCACCTTGTGCCGTACGACCTTTATAGTGAAAAATAGCCATGCGTTACGATGATTCTTCTGTATTTACGTAATTATGTTGAGATTCGACATCAAGATCGCCAGCGATACGTAATACCTCGTCAAGTGTTGTAATACCTTGTTGAGCTAGCGCTATTGCGTTAAGCGTTAATGTTTTACCTTGCTGTTGTTGTCCTGCTAATTTATTGAATAAGGTACTATCATCATGTTGCATCGCCGCTGCAAGTTTTGCATTCATAATAAGTAGTTCATACACACCTGTGCGGCCCTTATAGCCTGTTTTATTACATAGGTGACAGCCTACTGCTCGGTAAAATGGAAGGTGTTCTGAACTATTTAATATGCTGTTTAACCAGACTTTATCTATTTCCTCAAGAGCGTGAGGCTGGCGGCAGTCAGGACATAGTTTCCTCACTAGGCGTTGAGCCAGTACGGCTTGTAATGAACTGGCTATTAAAAACCCTTCAGCACCCATATCTAATAATCGACTGACGGTACTAATAGCATCATTAGTATGTAATGTTGAAAACACCAAGTGACCTGTCATTGCCGCTCTTAAACCGATCTCAACGGTTTCTTTGTCGCGCATTTCACCGATAAGAATAATATCAGGATCTTGTCTTAATGCGGTACGTAGGACGGAAGGGAAGGTGAGGCCAATTTTTTCATGAACTTGAACTTGGTTAATGCGAGGTAATTGGTATTCAACCGGATCTTCTGCAGTGATGATTTTACTTGCTGCGGTGTTAATCTCATTGAGTGCTGCATACAATGTGGTTGTCTTACCACTCCCTGTTGGGCCGGTCACAAGAATTAAACCATGCGGTTTTTTGATTAATTGACTCAATGGTTCGAGTACTTGTTCTGGGATATTGAGTTTACTCAGTTTGAGTAAACCTTGAGAATGATCCAATAAACGCATAACGACTGATTCACCATGTACCATTGGCATGGTCGATAAGCGAACATCAATACTTTTATTGTTAACTTTAATGTTAAAGCGACCATCTTGTGGCAGACGTTTTTCAGAAATATTTAACCCAGCCATCAACTTTAGGCGTGATGTTAGCGCATTAGCTATCCGAGTTTCATCAACAATTTGTTCTTGTAATACGCCATCAATACGTTGACGAATTCTTAGTACAGTTGCATCAGGTTCGATATGAATATCGGATGCCTGCATTGATACGGCATCTTCAAAAATGGCTTGCAATAGTTTGACGACAGGAGCATCAGCTGTTGAGGTCGATTGTGTGAGAGCTTGAAGATCAAAATCGGTTTCAGCTAGTTCATCATCAAGTACTTCTGCAAGGGAGTCGATTTCATCGGTGTTGCGATAATCTGATTCTAAATGACGTAAAAGATCACCTTCGCTTATTGCGGCAACTTCAATAGAGCGTTGTAATACTTTTTGTATTTCATCGTAGGCATAAATATCTGTTGGATCAGCCATACCAACAAGGATATTACCATTTTGTTCTTTTAGTGCTATTGCCCGAAAACGGCGGGCATGAATTTCAGGAAGTAGCTGGAATATTTCAGAATCTAGCGGTGTTTGTTTTAGGTCTAAATAAGGAATTTTAAGCTGTTGTGATAATAGATGTAGTAATTGAGATTCTTTTATGAAATCTAAGTCTATTAGTGTTTTTCCGAGTTTCCGACGTGTCTTTTTTTGCTCTTCGAGAGCCGTTGAAAGTTGAGCCTCTGAAATAAGTTTGTTTTCAATGAGCAGATCACCAATGCGAATGCGTTTTCTTATATCCATCCCGGTGTTATTCCATCCATCTAATAGTTAATAATATAAGACTTTTGCACGACTCGTGCAAAGGCCTCAATGTGAATTGTGCCATAATTTTTGTAGCAGTAAGTATGGCACAATCGTTTTAAACTTGTAACCAAACTTCATCTTTCCGATATTCAACAACTAATGCTTCTAGTTTTTGTCCTCCACATGGGCCTGCTACACAGTGCCCATCTTCCAGTGTGAATAATGCGCCATGGCTTGAGCATTGAATATGTGTTTCATCGATGGACAGGAATGTATCGGGCTGCCAATTGAGAGGAATGCCAAGGTGAGGACAGTGATTTTTATAGGCGTAGATAGTTGATTCTAGCTTTACTAAAAATAAATCAAGATCACCTTGTTCCGTTGAAATAATAAAGCCGCGAGTTGTATTTGGATCTAACTCACTGCTATTACAGATAAAGTAGTCAGTCATTAGATAATGTCTTTAGAATTGAAATTGCTTATATTAAGTCCATATTGACCACACTTATAGCCCGCAAGCGCACAGGAAAAAGAGAGTGATTCTTGGAGGCTATTTTTATTGATTTGACTGTGGATAAAGGCGGCATTGAATGTATCGCCTGCTCCGAGAGTATCAATAAGCTGTTTAGGTGGGAATACGGGGCTATGAAATAGCTCTTTATTTACTGATCGTGCCCAAGCGCCATGAGATCCCCATGCACAGACAGATGTGACTTTTCTGGTTAAAGAGTTTAGAAAATTAGGCGCATTATTAAAGCCACAGCTTTCAGCATAGTGCTGAGAAAAAAGAAGCACATCGGCAAATTCAAATAGAGTTTTAATCTCTGGGCGTGGTTTTTCAATTTCTAGGGAGCAGGGTGTTTTTGGGTAGTGTTGTTTTAGGTGCTGGAGCATTTTCTGTGTTTCAGCAATATTTCTTCCTTCAAAATGTATCCAGTCAATCTGGCTTAGATCTATTTTTAGGAAATCGGCAAAGCTAAATTCTGGGCAGTCTCGATGATGGAGAATACTCCGACTTCCTGTTTGTTTGTTCAAAGTAATGTAAGAGGTTGGCATTTTGCCAGAGGTTAATACTTTGCAGTAGGAAATATCAATCGATGAATTAGCAAGATCCTGCTTGATTATTTGGCTATCAGGTTCATCGATTAAAACGCCTCCCCATAAGCATTGGTGATCAAGTTGACTCAATACCGTCAGTGTATTAGTTGCATTGCCACCACGTGATTTTTGTTGTGATAGTGCACGTAGTTCAGAATCTTCTTCGGGGTAGGATTCAACAAGATTAATAATGTCGAGTGTCGCAATACCAACTGCAAGAATATTTGCCATAGTAGAAGTATTGATTATCTCCTCGCTAAATTAAGCGAGGAGCTGAAATCATTTGAGAATGTTATTAGATAGTGTCAAAAACGGCACTAACAGCAGTGGAAATTTCATCAACATTACCTACACCGGCAATACTATGAAGTTTATTTTGACCTTGGTAATAAGCAACTAAAGGGGCTGTTTGCTCTTGATACACATTTAAGCGGTTACCAATTGTTTCTTCATTATCATCGGCACGTTGGAATAATGGACCATTACAGGCATCACAATGGTCTTCTCTTTTAGATGGTGATAGATGAATGTTATAGATAGCACCACAGTCTTTACAGGTGCGGCGGCCGGTTAAACGTTGTAATAATTCATCAAATGCTACGTCAAGTAGAACAACACCTTGAAGCGGTTGATTTAGCTCCGTTAGCATGACATCAAGTGCTTCAGCTTGGGGGATATTACGGGGGAAGCCATCTAGGATATAACCATTTTTAGCATCATCATGTGAAATACGTTCACGAATTAAACCAATTACGATCTCATCTGATACTAACGCACCTGCATCCATGGCGGTCTTAGCTTGTTTTCCTAAATCAGAACCGGCACTTACTGCGGCTCTTAATAAATCGCCTGTTGAGATTTGTGGAATATCATACTTCTTAGATAATACAACGCCTTGCGTACCTTTTCCTGAACCTGGAGCGCCTAATAATACTGTTCTCATGAATTGCCTCTTTTAAATTTATTACGATGTCATCACGGCGGTGAGAGCATCGAGTTGTTCTGATACTTGTTGTAATAGTTCGGGTAATACCTGTTCATCTAAGCCAAGTGATTCCCATGCTTTGGGATCGAGTGGTGGAACATGATGGTCACCGCCATGACCCATTTCAGCTGAGCTGACCATTATATCGGCAATATGTACAATTGCGACTTCAATTGGGAACTGTTTAGCTTGTGATGGAGCATGGTGATAACGAACGACATCTTCTAATGAATCTGGCAGGCGCCATGCTTTGACAAGCGCTTGGCCGACTTCAGTATGATCAAAACCGATAACACGTTGCTCTGCTTGGAAGATGACTTCATGTCCAAAGCGGGCGCTATTAATGGCCTCTTTCGCGAGTTCTGGCATAGATTGATAAAGAACTAATGAGCCAATATTATGCAAGAGGCCTGAAATGAAAAAGCGTTCTACAGCACGTTGTCCACAGCGTAATGCAAGGTTTTTTGCCGCAATGGCACAAGCAAGACTATGTCGCCAAAACTCGTCCATATTAATGAGGTTAGTAGGAATACCATTAAAGGCGTTGATTACAGATGTTGCTAAAACTAAATGTGTTAGTTCGCGGGTACCGATAATCGTAATTGCACGAGAAATTGTATTTACTTGAGATGGAAAACCATAATAAGGACTATTAACAACTTTAAGTAATCGTGTTGTCAGTGCCGGATCCATATTAATAATTGCACTGACATCATCTGCAGAGCTATTTGGGTCATTCATTAACTCATTGATTTGACTATAAGTCGTAGGTGGTGAAACTAACTCAAGTGATTTGTTAACGAGTGATTCAGCAGTTAGCGACATAGTATTATCCCTTATCCATGTTTGATTTAGGATTGATTTCTTCAGAGGCTAAGTCAAATAAGATCTTTATGACAGGATGAGATAGATCTGTATAACGGAAAAGTTCTTCACGTTTTTTACGATCTTGTTCATTTAGTTGGTTATGGTTGTTTTCAGTCATAATTAACGTATACCCATAGCGGTTGATTGGAATAATGTTTGGCTGAGTGTTGCGCCTAGTTTACCAGCAAATCGGTCGAAATAATTTGGGCGTGGTGTGTAATCAACAATATCTTCCGCACCGATGATATCTCGTGCGACGGTACTGCTATTAGCTAAACCATCAATAAGACCAAGAGGCAATGCTTGTTCGCCAGACCAGAATAAGCCTGTAAATAAGCGTGGATCATCTGTTAATCGATCTCCGCGGCCTGATTTAACCACGTCAATAAATTGTTGGTGAATGTTATTAAGCATGCTGTGAGCATGTTGAATGTCTTTGTCTTTCATAGGTAAAAATGGGTCAAGAAAAGCTTTGTTTTCTCCAGCAGTTAATGAGCGACGTTCTATTCCTAATTTTTCAATCGTTTCAGTAAAACCAAAGCTATCCATTCGAACTCCGATAGAACCGACGATACTGGCTTTATCTGCATATATTTCTTTTGCCGCCGCGGCGATGTAATAGCCACCTGATGCACAGACATCTTGAATAACGGCATAAACTGGAAAATCAGGTCGAGTCTGTTGTAAACGTTTGATCTCATCATTAATAATGCCAGCTTGGACAGGACTTCCACCGGGCGTATTTAATCTTAGAATAAGGCCTTGGGCAGAGGTGCTCTCAAAAGCATCACGGATACCAGTGACAATAGTGTCAGCATTCGCCTCGGCATCCGCAGCAATAACGCCATTGATTTCGACTAATGCCGTATGTTTATCTTTATGTGTCGGTAGTTCATCGGTTGGTAGCATCAACATTAATACTGCCATCAAATAAAGAAACATCAATCCCTTAAAGACATAGCCCCAGCGGCGAGTTGTCCGTTGTTCTTTTAATGCTGCAAAAGCCAGATCTTCAAGTACTTTTCGTTCCCATGAATTGGTCTCTTTAGCTGTACTATTACTGTTGCTGGCATTAGATGGAGGGAAATCGCCGAAAGTCGCCATGTTTTTTATTATCCGTATAAGTGTCAGTATTAGAAAGTGGAATGAATCATAACAAAAAATTAACTATAAGTTTTTAAGCCATTTTTCTGTTTGATGTAAATTTTCAACAATAGCGCGTGGATTACATGCTTGGAGAGTTTCAACACCGTGAGCACCATGGCTAATAGCCAGGCTATCTGCTCCTGCATTGTGAGCCATTTGTAGATCGTACTCAGTATCTCCAATCATTAAGGTGTTTTTAGGTAAAACACCCAGGTAATCCATCAGTTCTTCGATCATTTGGGGATGCGGTTTAGAATGACATTCATCTGCACAACGAGTGGCATGGAATAAGGGACCTAATTGAGTACTCGTTAATACTTTGTCTAAACCTTTGCGACTTTTACCGGTTGCAACAGCGAGAAAATAATCTTGCTGATTGAGTTTTTCTATCAATGCATAGGCATTATCAAATAATGGTGTGGCCTGTGCGCTTTGTAGCCAGACGCTTCGGTACTCATTGGCTAAGTCATTAATGGTGTTTGAGTTAATATCTGGATATAAGGCATGGGCTGCTTCATTTAGCCCCAAACCAATAATGTGATTTATTGCACTCTCAGTTAAAGGTGGAAGGGCTAGATTTGTAATGGCTTGTTGCATGCATTTTACAATATGGCCGGTAGAGTCCATCAATGTGCCATCCCAATCAAATACGATAAGTTGGTAATGGCTCATGACTGTGCTCGAAGTTTATTTACTACATTTTCTAACTGCTCAGGTAGCGGGGCTTTTAGCTTGAGTTTCTGGCCTGTAATTGGATGAGCAATACCTAATTTCCATGCATGAAGGAATAAGCGTTTGAGGCCTAGTTTTTTCATGTCTCGATTAAAATTACGTTGCCCATATTTTTCATCGCTAGCAACAGGGTGGCCTAGATAGGCTGAATGAACACGAATTTGATGTGTTCGACCTGTAAAAAGTATGACCTCAGTAAATTGAGCTTGAACAAATGATTCAATAGGTTTAAAGATGGTTTTTGAATACTTACCATCAGGATCGACAATGACCATTCGCTCACCTGACGAAACACTATTTTTCATTAACGGTTGCTCAATTAAGCGTTCTTCTGAACCCCAAGAGCCTTTTAACAGGGTGAGGTAACGTTTATCAATTTCGTGATTTTTCATTTGCTGCTGCATATTGAGCAAGGCTTCACGGCTTTTTGCTATTAATAAACAGCCCGAGGTATCACGATCAAGGCGGTGCACAAGTTCAAGGTAAGGTAAGTCTGCTCGAATAATACGTAATGCTTCAATTAAGCCTTGTTCAATATTACTGCCCGCATGAACTGCGACACCTGAAGGCTTATTGAGGACGAGAAGAGCATCATCTTCTAAAATAATACTTTCAGTGATTTGTCGTCTAAAACGATCACTTACCGTGTTAATTTTTGATTTTTCTGAGGTGTGTAGAGGAGGGACCCTAACATTATCCCCAGCCTGTATTTTATAAGTTTGTTTTATTCGACCTTTATTTACACGAACCTCACCTTTGCGGATAGCTCGGTAAATACGACTTTTAGGAACACCTTTTGATAAAGTGAGTAAAAAATTATCAATTCTTTGTCCAGCTTGTGCCGCTGAGATATCAATAAACTGAACGGAAAAAGTCTTGTTATCGTTAGTAGTCATAATGAATATTGGTGTTTACTATTGCTGATATGGTCAATGGCTGTTATATTCTGATGTTGGTCTGTCATCTTGGTGGTTGTTAAGTATACCTACTTTTTGAAGAAGACCTAGATTAATGGTGCGTCGCTCCTTTTGTTTGATTGTAAGTAGAAGTTGATGCGGTGAGTACCAAACGTTTTTGATTTGAGCATTTGACTAGATAAAAAGTCAGGTGTGTAGGGCTCAATAATGAGCAAAAGAATATGGTTCCCACGTCTTGGTCATAATGATTATGCATCAGACAGGATAAACAAAAAACAAAGAGTAATTAATAGTAGGTATCAGGCCAGCTATGCCAGGGGGCAATGCGCCGATACTGAAAGTAAAAATCACATAATATTGTCAGTGTGGTGATGGTCTTTAAGATAAAACATAAAAAGATAATACTGAAGACCATAGAAGTTAAAGCAATGTGCAAATGTAAGACGCGTTGCCATTATTAATTGCAGTACGAAACGTGAGATATGTTGTCCTGCTGAAACCTGTGTTTAAGGTGATTCAGAGCTTTGCTATAGCAAGGCTAACCAATGTGTGAACCTCAATAATTTGAGGTTATAAATGAAAAGAATTTTAATTAACGCAACCAATGAAGAAGAGTTGCGTGTAGCGATGGTCGATGGCCAGCGCCTGTTTGATTTAGATATTGCTATCCCTTCTCGGGAACAAAAAAAAGGCAATATTTACAAAGGAAAAATAACACGAGTAGAACCAAGCCTGGAAGCTGTTTTTGTTGAGTATGGCTCAGATCGCCAAGGCTTTTTACCTCTAAAAGAAATCTCAAAAGAGTATTTCAAAAAATCCAACAAAAAAGAGGGTGAGTCATCTGGCCGTATCAACGTGCAAGATGTCGTCTCTGTTGGTCAAGAACTTGTTATTCAAGTTGAAAAAGAAGAGCGTGGCAACAAAGGTGCGGCTTTAACCACGATGATTAGTCTTGCTGGTCGCTACCTCGTCTTAATGCCAAACAGCCCTCGTGCTGGTGGTATTTCTCGTCGCATTGAAGGTGATGAACGCGCTGAACTTCAGGAAGCATTACGTTCATTAGAAGTTCCTGAAGGCATGGGTATGATCGTGCGTACTGCAGGTGTTGGCAAGCAAACCGAAGAATTACAGTGGGATTTAGAATATCTAGTTCAGCTGTGGACTGCGATTGATAATGCAAATAAAGAACGCAAAGCACCTTTTTTAGTTTATCAAGAAAGCAACATTATCATTCGTGCACTACGTGACTATTTACGTAAAGATATCAGTGAAATTTTAGTTGATTCTCCAGAGGTGTACAAAACAGGCCATGACTTTATGAGCATGGTTATGCCTCATGAATTAAGTAAGTTTAAGCTGTACAAAGATAAAGTACCGCTGTTTACGCGTTATCAAGTTGAAAGTCAGATTGAAACGGCATTCCGTCATGAAGTTCGCCTGCCATCAGGTGGTGCATTAGTTATTGACCCTACGGAAGCCTTAATTTCTATTGATGTTAACTCTGCTCGTGCTAATAAAGGCGGAGATATTGAAGAGACTGCTTTTAATACCAACTTGGAAGCGGCGGAAGAAATTGCACGTCAATTACGTATTCGTGACCTAGGTGGTTTAGTGGTTATCGATTTTATCGATATGAGCCCTACTAAGCATCAACGTGAAGTGGAAAATCGCTTACGTGACCATTTAAAAGCGGATCGGGCGCGAGTACAGGTAGGTCGTATTTCTCGATTTGGCCTATTAGAAATGTCTCGCCAGCGAATCAGACCTTCATTAGGCGATGCTCATGAAGAAATTTGTCCACGTTGTGGCGGTTTAGGCCATGTGCGTGGTGTTCAATCATTAGGCTTAGCGGTATTACGTTTAGTTGAAGAAGAAGCAACTAAGGATCGTATTACTCAGTTAGTTATTCAACTACCTGTTTCAGTCGCAACCTTTATGCTGAATGAAAAACGTGTCCAATTAGAAGCAATTGAACGTCGTCAGAGCGTGAAGTTATTATTGATTCCAAATCCACATATGGATACCCCTAACTTCGATATTGAACGTATTAAAGATGGAAGTGAAGTTGCTGAAGTGAGCCACCATCTTATGGTGACACCGGAAGTTGAAATACCGGATGCAATGAAAGATAAACCGGCTATTGAGCAAGCGGCAGTAACAGGTGTATCACCTGCTGCGCCAGCACCTACTACGGCAACCAAGAAAACAGAAGATACAGATAGCAAAGAAAAGAAACCAAGCCTATTAAAACGCTTATTGAATGTATTAACAGGAAAGCCTGTTGATGATGTGGAAGAAAAAGTAGAGTCAGATAGTAGTCCCGAACAAAAACCACAGCGCGAGCAAAATAAACGTCCAAGAAATAATAACCGTTCTAACACTAACCGTCGTAACCCACGCCGTCGTCCCGATCAAAATAAAGAGGGACAAAATACAGGACAGAAATTAGAACAGACTGATACAGGTAATCAGGGTAATAAAGAGAAAGCAGAGGATAACGAACAAACACAAAATCCAAATGCTAAGCGTTCACGTCGTGGAGGCCGTCGTCGTCGTCCTCGTACTGAGGTGGATGTCAATATAGCGGAAGATGCTGGAAATAAAATATTGCCAGAGAAAAAAGAAGTAGATGGTAATGCTGTTCCTAAGGCGGTTGAAGCTGAAATTAACGGAAATATTGTACCGAGTAAGTCTGCGCCAGAGGTTGATGGAAATAAACCTTCAGTAGATAAGCCAGCTGCAAATAAACCACGTCGTGGTAGAACTTCTACAGGAACAAATCCTCGTAGACGTTCTCCAGCAAAAGATAAGCAAGACAAGGTTGCTTCAGTTTCTCCAGCAAAGGATAAACAAGACAGTGCGGTTTCAGTTTCTCCAACAAAAGATAAACAAGACAGTGCGGTTTCTATTTCTCCAGCAAAAGATCAACAAGACAAAGCTGTTTCAACATCTTCTGTTAATGGGGGTGACAAAAAGCCTACATCAGCAGATAATGCTGAGAAGAAAGTAGCACCAAAGAAACGTGCTCCTAGAAAGGTGAAGCCAAAAGAAGATGCCAGCGAATAAGCAATTTGAATGCGAACACTTGTTGGCCCTATTGGGTCAGCAAGTTGTTTATCAACAGCATCAATGTGAGATCATTGAGTTACTCGATGGTTGCGAGTTGGTATTACAGGTATTGGAGCCTAGCTCTAGTATTCAAGCGACACAATATGGTGAAGGGCATAGAGATGTGCCTGTAACCTATATTCTTGCCGTGTTTGATGGTGAGGGTAAGTTACATACTGAAATGGTCGCTGCAGGTATAGATAAACTATTGGCTCAACATTCTAAATAGTTAAGCCAGAAAGTCCCCTTTTCTAATCAGTAAACTACGCTGTGAGCGAAGCCTTAGATTTAAGCGTTTTGTAATAATTTACGCACTTCATCTAGATCTGTTTGAGTATCAACACCATGGCCTGCAGGTATTGTGGCAGCAGTAAGATGAATTTTCTTGCCATGATAGATTGCTCGCAACTGTTCGAGAGATTCTTCTTGCTCCAATATACAAGGAGTTAATTCTGCATAATGTTTTAGAAATTCAGCCCGGTAGGCATAGAGTCCGATATGTCGGTAATGAGGTAGTTCTGGTGGTAATGTCGATTGCTGATCAAAGTGATCTCTCATCCATGGAATAGGCGCCCTACTAAAGTAGAGTGCATAACCTTGGCTATCCATGACGACCTTTACGACATTAGAATCAAACACCTGTTTTTCTTGCTCTATTTGAGTGTACAAAGTGGCCATGTCAGCAGCAGAGTGTTGTTGTAAATCATTGGCTACTTGGTTTATTAGGCTCGCTGGTAAGCAAGGCTCATCACCTTGTACGTTAACGATAATATCTTCATCAGAAAAGTGTCGTTGGACTGCTACTTCTGCTAGGCGATCTGTACCAGATGGATGTTCTGCGCTTGTTAAACAGACATCAGCACCAAAATCACGTGCAACTTGTTCGATTTGAACATTATCTGTAGCGATAATTATTTCACTGGCTAAGCTTTCTTGTGCGCGCTCGTAAACATGCTGAATCATAGGCTTGCCAGCAATATCTAATAAAGGTTTACCGGGTAAGCGTGTCGATGCAAAGCGTGCAGGAATTACAACTTTAAATGACATTAACTTTACTCGTCACTTGCTAGGTCGCGTGCTTCATCCGTGAGCATGACAGGAATATCATCGCGAATAGGGTAAGCAAGGCGGCAAGTTGAACAGGTTAATTCTTGTGCGGATTTATTATATGCCACAGTGCCTTTACAAGCAGGGCAAGCTAAAATTTCGAGTAAGGTTTTATCCATGAGGTGTAAGTCCAGATAATTTATTTAAAATATGTTGATCAAGTTTACCGTTTATTGTGGCTTTAATGGGGATATACCACATATTTTTATTAGTGAAGCCCTGACATTTTACCGCATCTTTTTCGGTCATTAATATAGGATATTCATCCTTGAAATCTAATTCTTCAGCTTGAAAAGGGTGGTGATCAGGGAAGGGGTGAATAATACAGTCAATCTTCTGTTGTGTTAGTTGAGTAAAAAAACGCTGTGGATTTCCTATACCTGCAACGGCATGTACCTTTTTATTGTAAAAATCCGATAAGGGTTTATGAATTGTGGGGTCGACAAGGTTAATCGCTACGCCTTGATGGAGGCTCATACAATACTCAGCATCTTTATCAGATCCATTATGGATTATAAAATCGACGCTTTTCAGACGAGAGAGAGGTTCTCTTAGTGGCCCTGCAGGCAAACATTGCTGGTTACCAAAGAGGCGCTGAGCATCGACCACTACAATTTCAATATCACGCTGTAAAGCATAATGCTGAAGTCCATCATCGCTAATGATGACATCACAGTCATTGTGTTCTAGAAGCATCTGACCTGCAGCGATGCGATTGGGCCCGACCACCATAGGGCAAGCTGATTGTCTATGGATAATAATAGGTTCATCTCCCACGTCACTGGCAAGGCTCTTCTCTGTCACCTTTAAAGGATATTGAGTAGCATTTCCCCCGTAACCTCGACTAATAATACCTGGTTTCAAACCTGCTTTTTTAAGTTGTTTGGCTAACCAAATCACCGTCGGTGTTTTTCCTGTGCCTCCGACAGTAATATTACCAATAATGATGACAGGAACTGAGAGAGAGGCTGAATGAAGCCTGTTTAAGCGATAGAGCTGACTCCGTATTGAGATAACAGCACGGTAGAGTAATGATAGTGGCCATAATAACCAACGAATAGGGTGAGGTTGATACCAACTGTTAATTAGCCAATTCATTATTTAGTCGACTTCAGGTTTCTCATCCTGAAATTGAAGGCGATGGAGTTCGGCATAATGATCGCCTTTTTTGAGTAACTCTTGATGTGTGCCGGTTTCAACAATATCACCATCATGCATAACGATAATTTGATCTGCATTTTCAATTGTAGATAAACGGTGTGCGATGACTAGAGTTGTACGGTTTGACATTAGGTTTTCGAGTGCAGATTGAATGTGGCGTTCTGCCTCCGAATCTAGAGAAGCTGTTGCTTCATCAAGAATCAAAATGGGTGCATCGCGTAATAATGCCCGTGCAATAGCGAGTCGCTGACGTTGTCCACCTGACAGTAGCACACCATTTTGCCCAACATGAGTCGCTAAACCATCAGGAAGGCGTTCAATAAACTCCCATGCATGAGCTGCTTTTGCTGCGGCAATGATTTTCTCGTTACTTATATTTTGTTTTTGACCATAAGCAATATTATTGGCAATGGTGTCATTAAATAACACAACCTGTTGATTCACTAATGATATTTGCTGGCGTAGTTCAGAAAGAAGAAGTTCATTGATATTGATATTATCAACTTTAATTTCACCATGACTAAGAGGGTAAAACCGTGATAACAAACTGACTAATGTTGTCTTCCCGCTTCCAGAATGGCCTACAAAGGCAATCGTTTGTCCGGGTTTTGCATGGAATGAAATGTCATTGAGTACCGTGTTTTTATTCACATCATAACTAAAGTTAACGTGACTGAAATCAATATCACCTCGTGGCTTAGAAATCATTTTTGTACCGGTATCTATTTCAGCCTGCTCATCAATCAATGTAAATATGCTATGTGATGCTGCAATTCCACTTTGTAATTTTGAGTTGATTTTGGTAAGCCGTTTTAATGGCGTTAGAATCATAAACATGGCAGTAATAAAGGAAATAAAACTACCTACAGATATTTGCTCAAGCATTGAAGGCAGTGTCGCCACATAGATGACTCCCGCTAAACCTAAGACTGTTATCAGTTGAATAATAGGTTGGCTAATGGCATCAGTTGCAACCATTTTCATACTTTGTCTACGGTTTTTTTGATTGGCCTGCTCAAAACGTGTGCTTTCATAGTCTTGGCTACCAAATGTTTTTACTTCTCGGTGTCCCTCAATCATTTCACTGGTAATATGACTTACATCTCCCATTGAATCTTGAATGTTTTTACTAATGCGGCGAAAGCGTGAACTAATTTGGAAAACAAGCACGGCAATGAGGGGAACAGTAAGAAGAATGATCAGTGATAACATGCCATTAAGGTAGATCATCCAAGCTAATAAACCCACAATCGTTAAACTATCTCTAATTAGGGTTAGGACGGCATCAGTGGTGGCATTGGCAACTTGTTCCACGTCGTACAATAACTTTGACATTAATTGACCGGATGTACTTTTGTCATAGAAACTTGCTGGCAGTACCAGTAAACGTCCAAACATTTCTGTTCGCAAGCTTTTAATGACATTACGCGCTATCCAGCCTAAGCCATAGGTCGTAAAGAAGTTCGCCATGCCTCGAATTAGAAAGAGGCCTATTAATAATAGTGGGATGAGTTTTATTGTTTCAGGATCTCGCTCAACAAAGCTACCATCCATTAATGGTTTCATTAATGCTGCCATTCCTGTTTCAGTAGCGGCAAAAACCATCATAGCTAAGATTGCAGCAACAAATTCCTTCCAATAAGGTTTTACGTAGCTTAATAAACGTTTATAGAGTTCACTCGCTGTCATAGCATTTTCAGTTTTATTCATTTAGTTTCTTTTGATTTTTGACGTGTAGCCAGTGTCAGACGTGTATAACCTAACTGTTGAGCTATATCCATTGCTGTTACGATATTTTGATACTCAGCATTGGCATCAGCACTGATAATGACATGAGGATCTTTGTTTTTACCTACAGCTTGTATTAAATGTGCAGACAATTGCTCTGAACTAGGTTTATCCAAAGTTACAGAATTGATTATAAATTGCCCGTCCGCATTAATAATAATATCAATAGCTGTTTCTTGCTCATCTACTGCTTGGCCCGTTGCTTCGGGCAAGTCAACTTTTAAAGAACTCTCGCGTATAAAGCTGGTTGAAACCATGAAAAATAGTAGAAGGAGGAAAACAACATCAATCATAGGTGTTAGATTGACATCAGGCTCTTCAACTTTATTTGGGGACAGCTTCATTATTGATCCTTATCAGGATCAAATTGGCGTTCACCATGTAAAATTTCAATTAACTTCATCGCTTTCTCTTCCATATCAACGACTAAGATATTAATCTTTCCTCGGAAATAACGGTAGAAGATAAGGCTGGGGATCGCTACAACCAAGCCCATTGCGGTGGTGATTAAAGCCTCTGAAATACCGCCTGCTAACGTTTCTGGGTTACCGACACCTTCTGTTGTAATAACGGCAAACACCTTAATCATTCCGATGACGGTACCTAACAGGCCTAATAGTGGTGTAATTGCAGCAATAGTACCTAAAGTATTCAGATTGCGTTCTAAAGATAAGGTGACATGTCGACCTACATCCTCAATGCTTTCTTTTGTAATATCACGAGTGGCATTACGGTTGATTAAGCCAGCCGCTAGAATCTGTCCTAATGCCGAGTCCTGTTGCAACGTATTGATACGATCATCATTAACTTGTTGTGTTTTTAACCACTGCCAAATTTGAGTAATTAATTCGGGCGGTGAAATTCGCTTGTTTTGCAGGCTCCAGAAGCGTTCTCCAATAATTGCGATGGCAATAGCTGAACAAGCTAATAAAGGCCACATAAGTAAGCCGCCTGCCTTGAAAAATTCCAACATGGTTAATCATCCGTCGATAAACAAATATACCGCTATGATACGTGAAAAAAGGTCATTGATGAACCAAAGTCATCTCGTCAATCAGATGGTGTCCATATCTTCTGGTTCACTTGGCGCCATCCTATTGGATTGGAAACAAATGAGTTAGCAAAATGGATGCTAATCGCACCATGATCAGCGCTATTAAATAATTGAGTATTCTGCTTGATATAACGATCTATTACGCTGTTATGTGGGAAACTGTAGCGGTTTCGATAACCAACAGGAAATAGCACCACTTTTGGGTTGATAGCCTGTATAAATTCAAGAGAAGAAGATGTTTTACTACCATGATGAGGTGCAACTAAGACCGTTGATTGTAGGTTCTTTCTATGGCGTTGAAGAAGGAGGTTCTCAGCTGGTTTCTCTATATCACCGGTTAATAAAATACTGCCGGAAGCATTTGTTATTTTTAATACACAAGACAAGTCATTTTCGCTGCCAATGTCTAATGAATCTGGGTGCAGTAAATGAAATGAGACATTGTCCCATTGCCAAGATTGTCCTGTGGTACAGGCTTTGGCACTAGGAATACGACTGGGGACACTGGATAGTATGTTATTGACCGGCATAGCAGCCATTAGGGGTAAAGCGCCGCCGATATGGTCGTTATCTCCGTGGCTGATTATCAGTGTATCAATAGAGTTAATACCATGATGTTGAAGAAAAGGCAGAACAATCGCGGTGCCGGTATTGAATGAGTCACTGAATTTTGGGCCAGTATCAAAAACTAAGGTATGCGAATGAGTTTGAACAACAGCAGATAATCCTTGGCCTACATCAAGTAATGTAAACTTAAACTCTCCTACTTCAGGCTTATCTTGGATGAATAATAACAGTGGTGACAAACCAATAATCCCTAACCATTTTGCAGGAAATCCACGAGGTGTCAGTAATAACAAGGTACTGAGGCCAATAATGACGTAGTGGTAAAAATGCAGTGGTGATATTGACCATTGTGAAAATGAGAGTGAAGCTAAGTAATCAAGTAGCGGCCAAAATAAACTTAATAAACTATCTGCGATATTTATTAACAGGATACCAATAGGTTCAAATAAGCAGAACATAACGCTTGCAAGTAATAATAAGGGCACGATAATAAAACTGATAAAGGGAATCGCTACTAGGTTGGCAATGGGGGCGATAAGTGATGTTTTAAGGAAAAATAGAAGCAGTAGAGGTGTCAGTCCAAATGCAATTAAAGTGTGAATTTTTAGCCACTGAAACCGTGGGGAAGGGAATCTATTTTGACTAACAAATAGGATGATGGCAACGGCAGAGAAAGAGAGCCAAAAACCTGAGGACAAAACGGAAAAAGGTGCCCAAGAAAGAACGACTAACATGCTCAAACTAAGTAAAGATGACGATGCAAGCGGCCGTCGAATTAAAATGGCAATCATCACGACTGTCACCATTATTAAGGCACGCTGAGTAGGAATGGAAAACCCTGCAAGTGCAGCATAAAATAATGCTGCACTTGCACTGCCAATAACGGCAAATTCAGTTGCTGGAAGGTGTAATAATTTTGTTGTTTTACGAGCCCATAACCAGCGGAAACTAAAAAATCCAATAGCGGCGGCTAAGCCAATATGCAATCCAGAAATAGCGAGAAGATGATTAGTACCTGAAGCACGTAATACTTGCCATTGGTTCTGACTAATATTATCTCGGACACCTATTGTTAGGCCTTCTATTAAACCGAGATTTGGACTGGAACTTAGATGAGTATGTAATATATTGGATAATTTTTGACGCAGTTTGTTGATATTAAATGCTGATGATTCTGATAACAGTTTATTGGTTTTACTAGTACGTACATAACCTGTTGCTCCAAAACCCTGTTGAAACAACCATGATTCATAATCAAAACTTCCTGGGTTTGACATGCCATGAATTTTTTTAAGACGAATAGTTAACTGCCAATGATCGCCAGCTTCAAAATGAACTGGCAGAGGCTTGTACCAAGTTAAGCGGAGTTTGGATGGAAAGGTTGAAAACTCAGAATCTGGAGTAAATTCAAAGCGAATACGACGGCCATTGTGTTGGGGGAGGGAGGATATAACTCCTGAAATAACATTATCTTTTCCTTCTAGTTCGGTTGATAGCTGATCATTGACTAGAAGAGTTGCTTGGAAAAATGTCCATAAGACACCAAAGCCAAAATAACTTATTAGCCTCGTCCTTGCTGATGCAAGTAGTATCAGAAGGGGAATAAGCCCAAAAAACCAGAGTAGGTTAGGCAATGATGTGAGTTGCAAAAATAATAAGCAACCAAGCATAAATGCAATGGCAGTTTTAATCATATATCCCTATAATAGCGCCGAAGCTAATAATAATCTGAGACTCCATGCCTCGCAAACTCCTTAAACGTATCATGCCAGATCATAAGACAATGTGCGAACATCCGCATTTGCAGAGATTTGGGCAACGTTTAGCAGATCCAAAGTTATGGCATTTAAATCGTCGTTCTGTTGCTGGTGCGCTGGCATTAGGTTTATTTATCGGTTTTATGCCAATATTAGGGCAAATGTTCGTCGCGGCAGCGTTAGCTATTTTATTTCGAGTTAACTTGCCTATTTCAGCCATGGCAGTGTGGATTTCTAACCCACTAACTGTTGCTCCGATGTATTTCTTTACCTATAAAGTCGGTACTTGGATTTTACAATTACCTTTGGAAAAGCAAGAGTTCACATTATCGTGGGAATGGTTTACCAGTGATTTTCTAAATATCTGGCAACCTTTTTTATTGGGAAGTATTGTATGCGGCCTGATTGCAGCGATAATAGGACTATTATTTGTTCGACTAATATGGCGCTTAATGGTGATTCGTAGCTGGCTAATAAGAAAGCGTAAAAAGACTTCTTAGCTAAGAATTAAAGGCTCAACGCTTGATATACCCAAACCAGCATCTTCAAGTAGTTTGGGTATATATCATATAAATTAGAAAGCCTAAGCCGACACCATAAAAAACAACTGTAGCAATTAGCCCAAATAGCGTTTCTAGCAAGGTATTTTCCTTTTTACTAAAATACGCCGCCATTTTTAATGTTTCTTTTTGGCTATTAAGCTTATTTATAACTGTGTTTGGTTTTGGCTCATTCATTCGTTACGCTGAGCTTTCCATCTACAAGGGTTGATACGCGGTCCATTTTTGATGCAAGTTCCGTATCATGCGTGACAATAATTAATGCGGTGCCCAAGGACTCGTTGAGTTCAAGAATTAAATCAAAAATAGCTAGAGCAGTACGATGATCTAAATTTCCTGTTGGTTCATCAGCTAATAAACAATCAGGTTCAGTAATTAATGCGCGTGCTAATGCAGCACGTTGTCGTTCTCCACCTGATAATTCACTGGGTTTGTGAATAAGACGATGGCCTAGACCTACCTTAATCAATAAGGCTTCTGCTCGTTGTTGTGCAAGGTTTGGAGTCTCGCCACCGATGATCAATGGGATTGCAACATTCTCAACAGCAGTAAACTCAGGCAATAAATGATGAAATTGATACACAAAGCCTAGGCTTTTATTTCGCAATTGACTTAGTTTATTAACAGATAAATTATTAATATTTTGACCATGAATTTCGACTGTACCAGTACTTGGTTCATCAAGCCCTCCTAATAAATGTAACAAGGTACTTTTACCAGAACCCGAGCTGCCTACAATAGCAAGACGATCACCTTTATTAATACTTAGATTAACATCACTCAGTACTTGGGTATTTAAGCCGCCATCGGTAAATTGTTTGGCTAGATGGTGGCACTGTAGTACAGGGGGATTAGTCATAACGCAAGGCCTCAGCAGGTCTAATCTTCGCGGCACGCCATGAAGGGTAAATAGTCGAAATCAGTGACAATATAAACGCAGTAATTCCGATAGTAGTGACATCATTCCAATGTAAATCAGAAGGTAAACTACTAATGTAATAGACATCAGCGGGTAAGAATTGATAGCCTAAAAGTTGCTCTAATTGGCCAATAATAGTTTCTACATTCAAGGCTAAAGCAACGCCACCGAGTACGCCGAGTAGAGTACCAAAAATTCCAATTAAGGTCCCTTGCACCATAAATATCACCATGATATCCCGTGGTGTCATACCCAATGTACGTAAAATGGCTACATCAGATTGTTTGTCCGTTACCATCATAATTAAGGTTGAAACGATATTAAAGGCTGCGACAGCAACAATTAACATAAGAATAACGAACATCACTGTTTTTTCCGTTTTTAATGCTCGGAAAAAGTTAGCATGTTGATAGGTCCAATCTGCAGAACGATAACTGGCAGGTAAATTAGCCATTAAGTTACGGGTTATCGTTGGCGCTTGGAATACATCATCAAGTTTTAAGCGCAAGCCGGTGACTTTATCGCGAATACGAAACAGCTTTGCCGCATCATCAATATTCATTACTGCTAATGCACTATCGTACTCATACATGCCGATTTCAAATATACCGACAACATTAAGCCGTTTTAAGCGAGGCATAATGCCTGCGGGTGTAGGTGTTACTTGAGGCGTAATTAAAGTGATTTTATCGCCGGTACTCACTCCCATTGCCATGGCTAAGTCTTTACCAAGGATAATGCCAAAGCTCCCTGGCTGAAGCGCATCAAACTGTCCTTGGATGAGTTTGTCACCAATGCTGGAAACACGACCTTCAAGTTTAGGGTTTACTCCGCGAATTAAGCTGCCCCGTACTCGGTTTCCTTGACTAAGCATCGCTTGCCCTTCGACAAAGGGAGCTGAACCCATCACATGATCAGAATTACCAATCATATCTTGTAAGGTTTTCCAGTCTTTTAATGTGCCATCTGTTCCTGTAATGAAGGCATGAGAAGTCATACCTAAAATACGTTCACGCAGCTCTTTTTCAAAGCCATTCATTACGGACAATACGGTGATGAGCGCCGCCACACCGAGTGCTACACCTAACATTGAGGTCAGAGAGATAAATGAAATGAAGTGATTACGGCGTTTTGCACGCGTATAACGCAGGCCGATAAACACACTTAAAGGTTTGAACATGGGATTGGGTTCTTTTGTTAGTTTCAACCTTCTCATTGCTGAGAAGGCTGAACAATATAGTTAACTATTTTGCAGTAACCGTTTTTGTACCGCTCTCACTACCAAGTAGTAATACATCGGCAGGGCGCATAGCAAACAAACCATTAGTGACTACACCAACAATATTGTTTAAGTCTTTTTCTAATTTCATTGGTTCCATAATATCCCAACCGTGAACATCAAGAATGACATTGCTGTTATCGGTGATGAAACCTTCACGGTAAACAGGTTGACCGCCCATTTTCACGATTTCGCGGGCAACATAACTACGTGCCATAGGGACAACTTCAACAGGTAATGGGAACTTACCCAAAACACCAACTAATTTGCTTTCATCAGCAATACACACAAATTTCGCACTGGCTGCAGCAATGATTTTCTCACGAGTTAATGCACCACCGCCGCCTTTGATGAGCTGAAGATTGTCATTCGATTCATCGGCACCATCGACATAAACAGCAACTTCACTGACTTCATTTAAATCAAAAACATGAATACCATGGGCTTCTAAACGTTTAGTTGACACGATTGAGCTAGATACGGCACCTTCAATTTTATGTTTGATTGTGGCAAGCGCATCAATAAAGTGGTTAACAGTCGAGCCGGTACCAACACCCACTACACCATCCGTATTGATATGTTCTAGTGCGGCATAAGCGGCTTGTTTTTTCATTTCATCAGCAGTCATGAATTTGTCCTTTATTAATTTATTGTGGGATTTATCATGCTAATTATAGAGATAAATCATCGGCAGTGGTAACGTAAGCACTATATTGTTTAATTTCAAAGAAAGAAATGCCCAAGTCATGCTGACTGAATATGTAGAAAAAATACTTAAAGCCCGTGTTTATGATGTTGCAATTGAAACGCCATTAGACATGATGCCCCGTTTATCTAAACGTTTGAACAACACGCTGTGGCTGAAGCGAGAAGATCTGCAACCTGTATTTTCATTTAAATTGCGTGGTGCGTATAACCGCATGACACATTTGACTGATGAGGAGCGTCAACAGGGTGTGGTTGCGGCATCAGCAGGAAATCATGCTCAAGGCGTGGCATTATCGGCTAAAAAAATGGGTGTTTCAGCATTAATTGTAATGCCAAAGACAACTCCTGCGATTAAGGTTGAAGCGGTCAAAGCTTTTGGTGCTGAAATTGCGTTACATGGTAATAGTTATGATGATGCCTGTACCTATGCTTTAGATATTGCTAAGCAACAAGGACGTACATTTATCCATCCCTATGATGATCCTGAGGTTATTGCAGGCCAAGGTACCATCGCAATGGAGATTTTGCGCCAGCATCCGGAACCGATCCATGCGGTATTTGTGCCAGTGGGTGGTGGTGGTTTGATTGCAGGTGTTGCGGCTTATATCAAAGCATTTTGGCCAGAAATTAAAGTTATTGGGGTTGAGCCTGTTGATGCTGCCTGTTTAAAAATAGCATTAGAAAAAGATGAAAGGGTCGTGTTAGAGCAAGTCGGCTTATTTGCCGATGGTACGGCAGTGCGTCAAATTGGCAAAGAACCCTTTAGGATTGCCCGAGAAACTGTAGATGAAGTGATCACTGTCGACAGTGATGAATTGTGTGCGGCAATAATGGATATTTTTGATGATACTCGTTCTATTGCAGAACCTTCCGGTGCGTTAGCTGTGGCGGGTGCAAAAAAATATATTGCACGTGAAAATATCACTGATGAACACCTTGTAGTGATTGATAGCGGGGCGAATATTAACTTTGATCGGCTACGACATGTTGCTGAACGTGCAGAATTAGGTGAGCGAAGAGAAGTGCTTTTTTCAACTATGATTGATGAAAAACCCGGCAGTTTTCAACAGTTCTGTCAGACACTGTCTGAACGAGGTATTACCGAATTTAACTATCGTTATGCTGATACGGCTGATGCTCAAGTATTTGTAGGGTTAAGAATTAATGGTGGTGATGAGGAGCGACAGGCTTTATTCACGAGTCTTGATGAGCAAGGTTATCAATGGACTGATTTTAGTGATAATGAAATGGCTAAATTGCATGTTCGTTATATGGTCGGAGGGCATGCACCGCAAGTTGAAAATGAGCAACTCTATCGTTTCGAATTCCCTGAAAGACCGGGCGCATTGTTACGATTTTTAACCCGCATGGGACAGCGATGGAATATTAGCTTATTCCACTATCGTAATCATGGTGCTGCTTATGGTCGTGTACTTGTAGGCGTACAAGTGAATGATGATGAACAAGCTGATTTTCATCATTTCTTAAATGAACTCGGTTATAACTATTGGTTAGAAACTGATAATCCAGCCTACCAATTGTTTTTAAGATAATCACTCAACTATTGATTAATATCCATGAGTATGATTATCTTCAAATGTATTATTAATTAAATCAAGGATTGAAATAGATGAATACGTTATCAGTTGAGTTCGGCGAATATCTGATGGTTGCGATGCAGTTTTTTGCCGCATTATTTATATTAGCGATTGGAATGCTTATATTATGGGCTATGGTCACTTATGTGATTGATGTGACTCAGACTCAACAGACAATTCGACGCAATTACCCTGTTATTGGTCGGTTTCGCTATTTCTTTGAACATATTGGTGAGTTCTTTCGGCAGTATTTTTTTGCGATGGATCGAGAAGAATATCCTTTTAATCGTGCTCAACGTTCTTGGGCCTATCGTGCAGCCAAAAATGTGGATAGTACGGTTGCATTTGGTTCAACCGATAATATAAATGGACCTGGACGAGTTTTATTTGTTAACTGTGCCTTCCCTACGTTAGGGCAAGATGCAGTTCCTCCTCAGCCTGTTACTATCGGGTCTGATTGTGATAAACCTTATACAACTTCATCTCTCATTAATATTTCAGGTATGAGCTATGGTGCTCTCTCTAAACCAGCTGTGTTGGCATTATCTGCCGGAGCTAAAGGTGCCGGTTGTTGGATGAATACAGGTGAAGGTGGTTTATCGTCTTACCATCTTGAAGGTGGTGCCGATATTGTTTTTCAAATTGGTACAGCAAAAAATGGTGTTAGTGATTTAAATGGCGTACTGGATGATGAAAAACTAATTGAGATGGCTGCACATTCTCAAGTGAAAATGTTTGAAATAAAAATGAGTCAGGGAGCTAAACCAGGTAAAGGTGGCATCCTTCCCGGAGAAAAAGTAACAGAAGAGATTGCTGCGATTCGTGGTGTTGAAGTCGGTAAAGATGCTTATAGTCCAAACCGTCATCCTGATATTAGCAGTTTCGATGATTTAATCGATATGATTAACCGCGTTAGAAAGGTTACTGGTAAACCAACCGGCTTTAAAATGGTAGTTGGGGCTCCAAAACAGCTTGATGCGTTAATGACTGCCATTATGGCAAGAGGCATCGAATTTGCACCTGACTTTATTACTATCGACGGTGCTGAAGGTGGAACAGGTGCCGCGCCGATGCCATTGATTGATTCTGTTGGTATGTCATTGCGAGAAAGTTTACCTATTTTGGTAGATAAGCTAAAACAATATGGCCTACGAGATCGCGTTAAAGTTGTTGCCTCTGGAAAATTAATGACACCAGGTGCTGTTGCATGGGGCTTATGTGCAGGCGCTGACTTTATAACGAGTGCACGAGGCTTTATGTTTGCACTAGGCTGTATTCAAGCATTGCAATGTAATAAAAACACCTGCCCTACTGGAATTACAACACATGATGCTAAATTCCAGAAAGGCCTTCATCCAGAAACAAAAGCCGTGCGAGTGACTAATTATGTCAATAATATGGTGAAAGAGGTGGGTGTTATTGCTCATTCTTGTGGTGTTAAAAGCCCTCGTTCTTTAAATAGGGAACATGCTCGAATAGTAATGGGAAATGGTAAGACAATGGGAATGGATGAGCTATACCCTAAGCTTGAAAAAATAACGGAGTAAATGATGGAATTAGTACTGGCTTAATATTGCTGGCAGGTATGTTACTCCCTGTTGTACTGCAGTAGTAAGCTTAACTTTGAAATAAGATGTAATTTTATTAGGACTTTTTAAACGTATAGCATTATCATCCTTGTTTTTCGTAATAAGATTCATATTTGCTTTATGATGGAAATATGAAATCAGATTAATCAATAATTATCATTGGTTATGAACCATGATGCAGGGGAAGTTAATGAAAGCTGAACAAAAAATAATGCCAGATTCTGAGAGTCTAATTGAGGCTGCAACAAATAAGTTTGTAGCGTCGGCTCGGGCCTCTATTGCAAAACGTGGTGTGTTTTATGTCGCACTTGCCGGTGGTTCAACACCAAAAGGCCTGTATCAAAAATTAGCAACATCACCCTATACAGAACAGGTGGATTGGTCTCGTGTTCATTTATTCTTTGGTGATGAACGCTGCGTATTACCCACACATGATGATAGTAATTTCAAAATGGCACGAGAAGCAATGATTGATCATATTGCTATTCCACCCGAAAATGTTCACCGCATGCCTACGGAAGAGGGCGTTGCCCCTGAAGTTGCCATTAGATATGGCAGAACATTAGCAGATGTTCTAGGTGGCGAACCATTAGATTTAGTTTTGCTAGGCTTAGGTCCAGATGGTCATATTGCCTCACTATTTCCTGGTACAGATGCATTGGATGTGACTGACAGAATGGTTACCAGTCTTTATGTTGATAAATTTGAATCTTGGCGTGCAACCATGACTTATCCAACCATTAATGCTGCACGACAAGTGATCGTATTTATTGGTGGAGAAGCAAAAGCAGCCATTGTTAAAGATATTACAACGGATGCAGTAGAAGGTTTGCCGGTACAACGTTTGGCTCCACAGGGTGAATATTATTGGTATATGGATAAGGCTGCTGCAGGTCAATAATGGAAAGCTATATTTTAACTGCTGATATTGGCGGTACAAAAACCTTATTGCAACTAAGTTCACAACAGGATGAGGTTGTACTAGAAAAGGAATATGTCAGTCAGCAGTTTGCTAGTTTTGATCTGGTTTTATCTGATTTTTTAGGTCAAAAACAAATCCAAGACCATCCAGTTAACAGCGCTTGTTTTGCTGTTGCTGGCCCTGTTAATGGCCGAGATGCTTATGTAACTAATTTACCATGGGCTTTAAATGCCGATGCGTTGCAAGAAGAGTTTGAACTCCAGCATGTGCATTTATGTAATGATTTTGCAGCCGTAGGCTATGGTATTTCTTGTCTTTCAGATGATGAGATCGTTACCTTACAGCAAGGTAAGCCAGTAGATGATGCGCCGAGGGCTGTGATTGGTGCAGGTACTGGACTAGGCCAGGCTTTATTGTTGCCAGAGGCTGACGGATGGAGAGTGGTAGCGACAGAAGGTGGTCATACTGATTTTGCTCCAACTAATCGATTACAAATTTTATTGTTGGAACATCTGATGGAACGCTTTGGACAGGTGTCCTATGAGCGTGTGGTATCAGGTGTTGGCTTGGTTTCAATTTATGAGTTTCTGAGAGCTTATCAACAGTATGATGAATCACCAGCACTTCGTCAGGCAATGATTGCTGGTGATCCTGCTGCTGCGATTAGTCAGTTTTCAATTGATGGCGCTGATAGCCTTGCTTCACAAACATTAGACTTATTTATAGAAATTTATGGTGCCCAAGCAGGAAACTTAGCCTTAGGGATTATACCTCGGGGAGGAATGTATTTAGCGGGTGGTATTGCAGCCAAGAACCTATCTCATTTCCAAACAGGTTTATTTATAAATGCGTTTAATGCCAAAGGGAAAATGAAAGCTTTGGTAGAAGATATACCCGTTAGACTTATTCTTCAGCCTAAGGTTGGACTACTTGGTGCAAGGTTATTAGCACAACGATTAATTGTACAATCAAACTAATGAGCATAGATAAAATTAATAATATTATTGTGGATGTTGAAACTGCGTTTTTGGTACAAGAATCGCAACCTGAAAAAGAGCGTTATTTATTTTCGTATACAATTACGATAAAAAATAATGGAGAGAGTTCAGCGAGGCTGGTGTCACGTTATTGGAAAATAACGGGGGGGAATGGGCATGAGCAAGAAGTGGAAGGGGATGGCGTTATTGGTCTACACCCTTATTTGTCACCGGAACAAGAATTTAGTTATACCAGTGCTGCGATGTTAGATACGCCTGTTGGGATGATGCAAGGGCATTATATGATGGTGGATGATAATGGTGAGCAGTTTGAAGTAAATATTCCTGCTTTTACTTTGTCTGCACCACAAACTTTGCATTAAGTAGTATGGATAAACTTATCGAACAAAAGTTCTGGTTTTACTTATTATTTTTCAGCCTTATTTTCTCAGGGATTGACCCAATTGCAGATCGATTTACTTGGTTTCTTGAAACGTTCCCAGTAATGATTGCTTTAGCCGTATTGTGGTGGACTCACTACAAACTCTCATTGACCTTGCTTAGTTATCGATTATTAGCTTTATTTGGTCTTATTCTGATAATAGGAGGCTATTACACCTATGCTGAGAACCCATTATTTAATTGGATCCAAGTTGAATTTGATTTGACTAGAAATCATTACGATCGCTTTGGGCATTTTTTCCAAGGTGTTATCCCCGCTATCGTCGGGCGAGAGTTATTACTAAGAACATCACCTTTGAAAAGAGGGAAGTGGTTATTTGCTATTGTCTGTGCGATTAGTTTATCAATCAGTGCTTTTTATGAACTAATTGAGTGGTGGGTTGCTGCTGTAAATGGAGAGGCTGCCGAAGCATTTTTGGGAACACAAGGTGATAATTGGGATACACAGTGGGATATGTTTTTAGCATTATCTGGAAGTATATTGGCTCAATTAATACTCGCTAAGCAGCATGACCGACAAATAGAAAAGCTTATTCACTCGCAGTAATACAACGATCAATAGAATCAACTAAACACTGTTGGCCATTGGTCCAAATAGCATGATCAAAGCGAGTGTTTTTAAGTTTACTTCCACCTAAGTTGGCATCAGTAAGATCGGCATAAGATAGATCTGCATCCGTTAGATCAGCGTAACTTAGATCTGCATTTCTTAAATTAGCACCAAGTAATAATGTGTTATTTAACTGGCTATAACTTAAATTAGTGAATCGTAAATCACTATAAGCCATGTCTGAACTGTTGAATACTGTATTCATTAGGTTGGATCCAATTAACTGACTATTACGTAGCTGTGAATTTGAAAGTACTTTATTACGTAAGTCTAGGCGTGGTTTTAGGCAATTATTCCAATTAACATTCTCACTTGCAGGTAAGTTACAGTTTATATCTGAGCTTGGAATGGGGGTGGAATATAAAACAGTGATCGTCATTATGATTATTAAGGCAACAAAAAATGTGAGTAAAGGACCGAATATATGCTGTTTCTGATGACGAAACTTGTACATTAACAAGGTGCGAAACTGACGACTTTTAATGTCTGATTCTGATTCTATTTCTCTACGATCACCATCACGACGGTGAGGCAGATTTTTTTCATCTAATTGTGGATTCCGGCGATCAAAGCCATTTCGTTCATCGAGTTGTCTTTTAGCTTGTGGAGAGTGGGAATCTAAATTAAAAACTGCTTCACTATAAATTATTTTCCAGTTAACTTGATCTGTACTAACTTCATCCGTGCTGGAGTTGAGCCGTTTAATACGCAAATTATTTTTAATGGCTGAGACTGTAAAAGGTCCTTTTACACTACCATTTTGACGGGTGAACCATAATGTCGGTTTTTTATTCATTTGAGTCTATATCCGTAATTACTTAATCTGTAGTTTTCAGCCTAAAGGCTAGAAAACCAGTACTACGTCTTGTCCTTATGTCTTATTTTTAGCTATGAAACTCCGAACATTGAATGGTCACGGGTATAGGCTAAACATATAGCTTGCTATACTAGCACTGTGTTAAATAAAAGTGGTTTGAATTTATTGTGTTTATTCAGCAATCAGCACAAAGCTCAGTAGGTATCATTCAAAATATCCCTAAGGAAATTTTGAATGAACTTGTTATTGGGCAACGACTAGAGGTGGTTATAAATAAGTCCACTGTTGCTGCTGAAATCGTGAGTATAAAGGTTGCTGGTGGCTTATTAGAGCTACGTACCCCTATAGCGCTACGTGCTGGCCAGACGATTCAGCTTGAAGTTGTGATGGAAAATGGTAAACCGGTTTTGAAATTTGTTGATGCTGCACAGAAGCCACAGCAGGTAGATATTTCTAGCCAGTCACAGTTGAAGCAGGGACAACAGTTGGCTATTGAGGTTATAAAAATACTGGCTGATAAGAGGTTGTTAGTGCAAACCGTTACAGCTAATAGTAGCCAGCCTCAGAATCAATTGACTGCTAATTTGAAGCAGTTTGATATTGATGTCAGTCGATTAACGCAGCAACATCAAGTGGGTGATAAGTTGCTGATGACTATTGTGAGTTCAAAACCTTTGAATATTCAGTTATCACCTCAAACTCCTCCGCCTCGTGAACAAGTGATTTCAGATAAGATCCGCCAATTATTGGCTCAGCAGCCGGCTTCGTTGCGGTTAGATTCGGTAACAAATTTAGTACAGAAGGCGCAAATACCAGAATCACTACGAGAAGCTATTCAGCAGTTAGTTCGACACAGCATTGATAAATCCCAACTAACGCAACCAGAATCATTTAAAAAAGCAGTCGTTTCTTCTGGTGTATCGTTGGAAAATCAGCTTTTAAAACAACCCAATCAGAGTCAGCAAGATTTTAAAGCAAACTTAGGGAAAATATTAGTTACTGTTGAAGCTGGAATCAAAGCAATTAAAGGACAGTCAGTAGATAATATTATCAATAAATTACCGGCACAAGTGCCTGCTGCATTGAGTGTAAATGGAAAAACACCTGCTCAGTTACTTAGTGTTCTACTGTCGGGCTATCAACCACAGTTAGCTCCCAGTATCATTCCATCCAGTACTTTGGCAAAAATAACGAGTCAAGAACAAGCAACAACATTAGTTCAATTACTGACTAAACCATTAACGTTGATGCATCAAAATATGAGTGCTTCTAATTCACCACGTGGCATGAATATGGAAGCGTTAATGCAGTTATTCAAAGAAGTGGAAGCAGTTCACAATAAACTTCAATTGAATCAATTAATAATGCTGAAAGAACCTGAAACAAGTAATACTTTGGCCAGTTGGTTATTTGATATTCCTATTAAAGATAAGCAGAGCTTAGATTTAGTTCATATGCAGATTGACCAGCAAAAGCAGGAGGGGGAATCGGAAGATGACGAGCAAATCTGGAATATCAAGCTGAATTTAGATACTCAGAATTTAGGTCCTGTTCAAGCGACAGTTACATTACAAAAAGAAGATGTCAGCATCCTTATTCGGGCAGAAAGACGAGAGAGTGCTCAACTATTAGAAGATAATTTAAGCCTGTTAAATGAGGCTATGGATCGTTTGGGTGTTTCTATTAAACACAGTAGTTGTCATTGTGGTGCTGTTGACTCGATGGTAACGGAGAAAACAAAATACGCATCTACAGTATCATCATTATTGGATGTGTCAGTATGAATAATAATGAGACGTTGCGTGCCGTAGCGCTGCAATATGATGGTGAGAATGCGCCAATCGTAACGGCATCCGGAGAAGGAGATATTGCTGAAGAGATTGTTCGTATTGCACGTGAGCATGGCATTCCGCTACGTGAAGATATGATGCTGGCAGCCTTATTAAGTGAATTAGAACTTGGGGAAGAAATTCCGCCTTTATTGTATCGTGTTGTTGCCGAAGTTATTGCTTATGCCTACCTTATTTCAGGCAAAGTCCCTGTAATTAAAGACAAAACGGATATTTAGGCTAGAGACTTAATACCGTTGTAAAAAAACAACACTTTATAATTTGCATTACATTAAGTTCATTAAGTGTTGATATTTATAGAAAAAAGATATATTGTTTCATCCAAGTCTCAAATTAATTGGTAATTAGCGATATATAACCGTGGCAACATTAACTGAAAAAAGCATGGAACATTTCGAAAATGTTCCCTCAAAACAACAGCGTGATCCCATTATTGGATCTGACGTTGATGTTTTGCTTGATTCTAAGATTATAATTGCAGGCGCTCGTCAGTCTGATGTCGAGTTTATGAAAACGCTATTACAAATCAGTGGTTTTTCAAATTTAACTTCACGTTATGATGCTGATGGTGTGATGGAGAGTCTTCGACAAGGTATTAGCGGCGATAGCTGTGATATTGATTTGTTAGTCATTGATAGCAACCTTACTGATCTCTCTGTGCGTGAACTTCGTACCATCATGGATGATTTTGATGAATGGCGCTTGATACCTATTATTTCGCTTACTCAAGAGTCTCAGTGGGATCATGCTCAATTAATAACGGATCTTGGTCACAGCGTAACCTCACTGTTTTATCATCCGCTTACAGCAGAATCCTTTCCTCCTGCGGTGATGACAGCGCTTGCCGTTAAAAAAGAACGTGATATTGCATATAAACAACGGATTGAACTTGAAGATGAACTTGCTAAATTAAAAGTGATGGAAGCACGGTTACAGTTTTCAGTTGGGCATGATGACTTAACGGGCTTATTAAACCGTCGACAGCTAGAAACCGTACTTGATCTAAAATTGACGCATGTTCGTAACTTCAATGCCTCAGCAGCATTGCTTTATGTTGATGTCGATCGCTTTAAAGTTTTAAATGACTCCGTTGGCCATCAAGCTGGTGATGCCTTATTAATTCAAATTGCTAATGAATTACGAGGTTATTTTTCTGTCAGTGATACGCTTGTTCGAATTGGCTCTGATGAGTTTGCTATTTTAATAGAAAATATTGATAGTAATGAGGCAATGATAACTGCCGAGAAATTACGTGAGATATTTGATGGCTATATTTTTGAGCATAATGAACACCAATATCACTTATCAATAAGTATTGGTGTTAAGTTCATTGACAAAAATGAGGCTTTAAGCTCTGGTGATGTACTATCTCAAGCTAATCAAGCATGTTACACCGCCAAAAAACGTGGTCGGAATCGTGTTAATTTACACAGCTCTGAAGATCGCGAGATGCACACATTGAGACATAATGTGGAATGGGCTCCACGCATTCGTTCCGCATTGAAAAAAGAAAACTTTTTATTGGTATTCCAACCTATTCATTCAGTAAAAACAAATGCTATAAGCCATTACGAATGTTTAATTCGTATGCTGGATGATAGTGATACGCTTTACTATCCTGATGACTTTATTCCCGTTGCAGAGACAATGGGCTTAATTCATCAAATTGATTTGTGGGTTGTTAATCATGCTTTTAATTTGATTTCCACACTTCCAACTCATGTATCTCTTACTATTAACCTATCTGGTAATATCTTTTTGGATTCAAACCTTTACCCATTGGTAGAGAGAAAACTATTAGAAACGGGTGTAGAACCCAAAAGAGTTATTTTTGAAATTACAGAGACTGCAGCTATCTCTAACTTTGATCAAACAAAAGCGATGGTAGAAAAGTTGAGAGGATTGGGGTGTTGCTTTGCTTTGGATGATTTTGGAGCCGGATTCAATTCTTACAATTACTTAAAGCAGTTTCCAGTCGATATACTTAAAATTGATGGTAGTTTTATTACTAATTTGATTAATGACTCTGTGGATCAGTTGTTAGTACAGTCTATGATTGATATTGCTCATGATTTAGGCAAAAAAACTGTGGCAGAGTTTGTTGAAGATAAACAAACAATGGCTTTGTTAGCAAGTTATGGTATCGACTATATTCAAGGTTATTTGATAGGAAAGCCCCAGCCAAACTTACCAAAGTCTTAATGTAACTCCTGTTTTAAGCTTGAATTTTCACCACCATGAAGTCGGCTAATAAGGTGAGCTTCTTCATCACTAATATTGCAACTATCAATTAGTTGGTTCATGCCAACGCCTTTTCGAGCTAAACGAATAGCATGGTCATAACTATGCTGGGTAGTCATACCTAAATCCATTGTATTTTGATGCTCTTTTAATTGATTAAGTGTTTGTTCAAATTTCACAATTCTATTATCTGCACCGACAGCACCAGCACATAATGCCGACAATTGATTTTGTAAATCGGCAATTTTTACTGTTTGTTGCTGATTTAATTTAAATAAGCGGTAACATGTATTAGCAATAATAAGGCTAGCAATGAAGGCTAGGCTGGATAAAATAATGAGTGTTGTCATTTTGTATCTCCTACTGTCCTTTAAACATATTCGTCAAAGAGACCATGATGCGGTCTTTCTTCTGAATTAGTATTAGTGTCTGTGTTTGAGTCATCATTTTTGTCATGTTGTGGCTGCTTTTCTTTTTTTTGTCGTTTATCTTCTGGTGGTGGATTCACAGGCAAAGAAGGTGTTAAGGGCTGAGTTGGGTTAATATTTTCAGCCATTAGAAGAGAACTACCTAAAAACTTGAGAAATCAGAGATTTCTTCTTCAGTTAGAAACTTGTCCACATCAACTAATATTAATAGCTGTTCATCTCGGTTACATACGCCTTGAATAAAGCGTGAGCTGTCATCACTATTGACGTTAGGCGCTGTATCAATCTCTGATTGATGCAAGTACACCACTTCGGCAACACTATCGACTAACATGCCTATTACATTACCATTAACTTCAACAATAATAATACGCGACATATCATCGCTTTCTTTTGGCATTAAACCAAAGCGGCTACGAGTATCAATAACAGTAACGACGTTACCTCGTAAATTGATAATTCCTAGGACATAATCAGGAGAGCCTGGTACGGGTGCAATTTCTGAAATTCGTAAGACTTCTTGTACTTGCATTACATTAATGCCATAAGTCTCTTCTTCCAGTTGATACGTTACCCATTGTAGGATTGGATCATCTATTGCGTTGTCATTTTGACTCATTGCTTTTAACCTTTAACATCATGACGAAAAATAATGCCAGAAATATTGCCTGACAAAATATTGGCTACACTTGTTTTCTATTTTAGAAGCAGTGTTCATGCCAGAATTGTTTTACACGTTAACATATTCATGTTCGAGTTGTTTTACCAGCGCTTCAATATTGAGGATACTACAGTTTTTCTTTAATGCTGTGCCTGCTAACCACATTCTGCTGGCAGATTGCTGTCTCCATTTAACTTCATCAGGAGATATACTGATGACTTTATTTACTTTATCGCAGCTTAGGCCCCATTTTTGACCTGTAATTGTGATAATGAAATTTGTAGAACTTATTTTACTCTGATAATCAGTAGGTAAAATTATCCGGCTAGTTTCTACAAGTTGAATAGTTTTTTGATCTTGCTTATACCCTCCTAAAAACCAATTTGATTTTTGCTTGGAAGGAGAAAGCTTATCTTTTTCTAAAGTTAAAATTGCACTGAGCTGGTGTGATGGAATGGCTATTTGTAATCCCTGAACATCAAAGAGCAGCGCTTTAAATGATGATGCTCGCCAATTATCATTTATGGGTGGTGATTGATGAGCGTCGTCGATTTTATTTTCATGGAGCATATCATTGAGGTAAACAGATAATGCATGTTGGTGATCTGCAATTTCTGACGGTTTAGACATGGGGTAATTTACTTGGATCGTGTTCTGGATGATTTATGTACTGTAACAGTTTGTCATAGGCCACTGAACCACGAGATGCGGGGGTCATTATAGGCAAAGGAATTCCGGCTTTACTAGCATCACGAAAATGGGTGTCAACAGGAATAATGTTATCCCAAATACCTGATTCATACTTGTCTTGTAACATTTTTAAGCTTTGTTTTGATGCAAGTGTACGTTGGTCATACATTGTGGGAATAACTAAGTAGGGCAAACCTTGCTGTCGTGAATGATTAATCATTCCTAGGGTATGTAACATGCGTTCTAGACCTTTAAGTGCTAAGAATTCTGTTTGTACCGGAATTAATAATTGATCACATGCTGCTAAAGCATTAATCATTAGAACGCCAAGCATGGGGGGGCAATCAATGAGAATATTTGGGAATCTATCTTTTAATACGGCTAATGTTTTCTTAATAACTAAGCCCTTACCACCTTGAGCACCCAACTGACGATCTAATGTTGCCATAGCTGTTGAGGCTGGGAGTAGATAAAGATTGTCACAATTTGTTTTTTTTAATGAGTTAAATATTGCTGTATTAGGACTGCTATCTATTTTTTGGAATAAGGTATAGATACTGTTATCAATGGTATCGGGATCATGACCAAAATAGCTGGTAAGAGAACCATGAGGATCCATATCAAGCATTAAGGTTGGTTGACCTTGTTTAGCTAATAAACTTGCTAAACTGACAACGGTTGTGGTTTTACCTACACCACCTTTTTGATTGGCTACAGCCCAAATAGTCATGGTGCTATGTCTGTCCTTATTGGCGTTTCTGTGATGTCAGGGATGATGACTGGGGAGGGTATTAATACAGTCGGCTGTTTAGGATGTACTACTTCTTTACTTTTCTTAGATGACGTATCTTTTTCTGAGTAGCGATCACTTTTACTCCCCAATACGACAAGTACAACGCGACGATTTTTTTGTCGACCTGCTATTGTTGCATTATCAGCAATAGGTTTAAACTCACCGTAGCCAATGGCAGACATTCGATCAGGATTTAAGCCATAACGATCGAGTAAATGAACAACACTCGCGGCTCGTGCTGCAGATAATTCCCAATTAGATGGAAATCGTGAGGTATTAATAGGGTTATTATCTGTGAAGCCTTCAACTTGGATTGGGTTGGCAGAAGTGCGTAAAATATCTGCAATTTTGCCAATAATAGGCACCGCACTTTTTTCTAAGCGTGCTTCACCACTGTAAAAAAGAACATTAGACTTCATTTCTAGCTCAAGCCAGTCTTCACCTTGTTTTATATTAACGTCTTCATTTTCTATCATTTCAGCTAACGTATTATTCAGTTTTTTAGATATTTCATTAATTGTTTGTATCGTTTCTTCTGAAACAGGAGGAGGTGTAAATACCTCAATAGACTCTAACTCAATCATGCTGTTAGGTGCATCTGTTGCCGTATGATCAGGTGTTTTTTCTCCTTTCCCTCGACTTACTTCGCCAACTTGAATCGGATCATTTGATTTTTTAGGATCTGAAAATGTACCTTCTAAAGTATCTGACAGCACTCGGTACTTACCTTCATTAACGGAAGATATTGAATACATGACTACAAAAAAGGCAAATAGGAGGGTGATGAAATCAGCATAAGAAACAAGCCAACGTTCATGGTTAACGTGTTCTTCAACTTTTTTTCTACGGGCCATGAGAACTGCTAGCCGAGATAGGCTTGTAAGCGACTTTCAATAATGCGAGGGTTTTCTCCATCAGCAACATTAATAAGCCCTTCTATTAACATCATGTACAGTTGACTGCGATGTTCGATTATAGATTTTAATTTACTCCCAATTGGAAGGAAGAGTAAGTTTGCAAGTGCAACACCGTAAATTGTTGCAATAAATGCTACCGCAATACCAGCTCCCAATGAGGAGGGATCTGCCAGATTGCCCATAACATGTATCAATCCTAGCACTGCACCAATAATACCAATTGTTGGTGAGTAACCACCCATTGCTTCAAACACTTTTGATGACTGAATATCTTTACCTTCTTGTAAATCTAGGTCATTTTCTAAGATTTCACGAATCATTTCTGGTGTTGCGCCATCAGCAATCAGTTGCAAGCCTTTTTGAATAAAAATATCTTCTTCAATTTCAGCCAGTGATTCAAGTTTAAATAAACCTTCTTTCCGTGCTACTTGATTCCACTCAAGTACTTTATCAAGAATTTCCTCTGCAGAATGCTTGGGTGGAAAAAACACCCAAGAAAGCATCTTTAAGGCACGTGTAAATGTCTTTAGCGGCGTTTGTAACATAACGGCACCAACCGTTCCCCCTAATACAATAAATAGGGCGACCGCATTCATTATAGAGCTGAGATGACCTCCTTCTAGGTATTGTCCACCAAGAATGGCTCCAAAGCCTACAATAAGACCAAGAAAGCTAAGAACATCCATATTTATTTAAGCTCCGATAATTGATGACCAATATCGTTGATGCTAAATATAGCATCTGCTAATTTTGCATCAATGATCGCTTTTGGCATACCGTAAATAGTACTACTTTTTTCATCTTGCGCCCAGATTGTAGCACCGCCTTGTTTTAAACTTCGACATCCTTCTCGCCCATCAGCCCCCATGCCGGTAAGAATAATGGCTAATGTCTTGTTAGGGGCTACTTTAGCGAGTGATTCAAACGTGGTATCAATACAAGGCTTATAAGTGTGTGTCGCTAAACTTTCTTTTATTTCTAGATGATGATTTTTTTCACTTCCTGCTAACGTCATTTGCATGCCACCAGGTGCTAGGTAGGCCGTTCCAGCGGATAATTTATCACCATTTTCTGCCTGCTTAACTCTTATTTTACATTGAGAGTTAAGTCGCTCAGCAAAGGAGGGGGTGAATGTCGCGGGCATATGTTGGATAAGCAAGATAGGACAGGGAAAATTTGCAGGGAGTTGAGTGAGAACCGTTTGTAATGCAACTGGGCCACCTGTTGATGTGCCAATTGCAACGATATTAATATCAGGTGTTGTTTGCCTGAATATGGCGATTTTAGTCGGCGGAACAGGTGCAGGTTTTATGATTGGAATAGGTGTTTTCTTTACTGTGTGGGGAGTATTTGGACGAGACTGGGCTAATTTACGTATTCGTTGACAGAGTTGTTGGTGCACAACTTTACTATCGATAGAAATATCTTCAAATCGTTTTGGCATATAATCGATGGCGCCAGCATCCAGTGCATCCAGTGCTGATTTTGCACCATCAGTTGTCCAGGTGGATAACATTAAAATAGGTGTGGGTTGTACTGCCATTATTTCTTGAATAGCCGTTATACCGTCCATTACTGGCATTTCTAGGTCCATTGTAATGACGTCAGGTTTTAATAATTTAACTTGTTCTATGGCATGTTTGCCATTTACCGCCATACCAACAACAGTGATAAGGGGATCGGAACTAATAATTTCAGCCAGCCGTCGACGAAAGAAGCCTGAATCATCAACTATCAGTACACGAACACTCACAATTTCTTAATATCCTCTTTGTGCATAGGTTGACATTAACTCTGGGAAGTCAAGAATAAGGGAGATACGTCCATCACCGGTAATTGTTGCTCCAGCAAGGCCTTTTGTACCTTGTAGTAGTGCACCTAACGGTTTAATTACCACTTCTTCTTGACCAATTAATTGATCAACAACAAATCCTACACGTTGTGTACCTACATTGACAATAACAACATGTTCAATGGCTGGTTTACCTGTATCGTTAAATGTATTAGTAAGCCACTTTCTTAAATAAAACAAAGGTAATGTTTTATTGCGAACCATAATAGTTTGTTGACCATCAACCATATGGGTTTTACCCAAATCTAAATGGAAGATTTCATTCACACTAACGAGTGGGAATGCAAAAATTTGGTCACCTAGCATCACCATTAAGGTTGGCATAATGGCTAATGTGAGAGGTACTTTTATAGACAATGTTGTGCCAACACCGACTTCTGATTTTATATCAATAACACCATTAAGCTTGGAAATGCTGGTTTTAACCACATCCATACCTACGCCACGTCCAGATATATCAGATATTTCTGCTTTCATAGAAAAGCCTGGGGCAAAAATAAGTGCATAACTTTCTGAATCAGTTAGACGTGATGCTGATTCTTCATCCATCATGCCTTTCTCGACGGCTTTTTGACGCAAAATATCTGCATCCATTCCAGCGCCATCATCAGATATAGTTAATAATATATGGTCGCCTTCTTGTGCTGCACCTAAGACAACTTGACCTTGCCGTGCTTTACCAGCAGCTTCACGGATATCAGGCATTTCTACGCCATGATCAACTGCATTTCTGACTAAATGGACAAGAGGATCGGCTAGTGCTTCAACTAGGTTTTTATCTAAATCGGTGTCTTCACCGCGTAATTCGAGATTAATATCTTTTTTCAAACTGCGAGCTAAGTCACGTACAACACGAGGGAATCGACCAAATACTTTTTTAATTGGTTGCATTCGTGTTTTCATTACGGCAGTTTGCAAGTCTCCAGTAACAACTGCTAAATTGCTCACGGCTTTAGCCATTTCTTCATCTTCGATGGCTGTTTCTAAGGTGCTAATTCGGTTGCGAACTAATACTAATTCCCCAACCATATTCATAATGTCATCTAGACGAGCTGTATCAACACGGACAGTTGTTTCCGCTGGTTTGGCGGCAGCGGCAGGTTTTGCCGCAGGTGTTGGGGCTTCTACCTGTGGTACTGGCGCCTCTATTTTTACTTTAGGTGCAGGTTTAACTACTTCGGGTTCTTTAGGCTTTTCTACTGCTGGAGCTGCAGGAGATGGTTTCTTTTTACCTTGTAATTCATCAAGTAATGCCTCAAATTCATCTTCAGTAATATCATCATTACCTGCTGGAGGAGTCGCTACCGCGGGCTTAGTTTCTTCAGGAGCATTTCCTGGGCTTGCTTCACCATGCAGTTGGTCTAATAGGGCTTCAAATTCATCATCAGTAATATCATCGCTGGGAGGTGTTGTACTTTCTGCAGCAGGAACTGGCGTTGGCTCAGGTTCCGGCTCAGGAGTTGGTTCAGCTTCTACTTCAGCCGCAGAATCATTCGCAATATAATGAGCTAGTTGTTCTAATACGATAGGTTCAGCAGGAGTTGGATATTCCCCAGCCTTTGTTTCGTCAAACATGGTATTTAAGATGTCTAATACTTTAAGAAAAGTATCCATCATCGTCGCATCTACCGTACGATCTCCCTGTCTTAGTAGATTAAACAAATCTTCACATTTATGGCATAGACCTACCATAGCATCTAAGCTAAGAAAGCCAGCTCCGCCTTTAATAGTGTGAAACCCACGGAAAATAGAATTAAGTAAATCACTATCTTTTGGTTGAGTTTCAAGCTCAACGAGTTGCTCGTTTAAGCCTTCTAGGATTTCTTCTGCTTCAACTAAGAAGTCCTGTAGGATCTCATCATCTGTGTCTAACGCCATCGTTTCTATCCTTTAGAAGCCCAGACTTGATAACAAATCATCGACCTCATCTTGATCATTAACAACATTAGGGTTGTCCGACGCATTAATCTGAGGTCCTTCAGCTTTAATCGGGTCAACCGGTTTGTCATTTTTAGGTTTATCTTCAACGTGTGTACCAGCAATCTTCACTAGACGCACCAAATTATCTTCTACTTCTTCTACCAAGCTAATAACTTGACGTATTACTTGGCCTGTCAAATCCTGAAAACCTTGTGCTAGCATCATTTCTGATAAATTAGCGTGGATTTGATCTGAATGCTGTTTAACTTCGGGTAAGTACGCTTCTATTTCTTTACTCATAGAACGAAATTCATCAGCATTCATTTCTTTCATGCGAAAACGATGCCAACTTTGCTCAATATTGTCAGCTGTTTGTTTTAACTCGGAAGCAAGGGGAAGTGTATTATCAATAAACTCGAGTGTTTTATGGGCTGCATCTTCAGTTGTTGTGATGACATAATTTAAACGCTCACGCGTATTAGGCATATCATTTGTAGTCAGATCCACAAGACGAGAGTCAACATTAAAGTTACTCATTGCTTCATGAAGTTCACGAGTCAACTTTCCGACTTCATGGAAAAGTTCACTTTCCTTGGACTGGGTGAGAATAACCAGTTGCTGTTGAGCTTGCTGATCATCATCAGCTTCCAATGCTGTGATTAAGGCGCGGGCAGCGTCGAGTTGTACAGCTTTATTAATATCCATGCTATGCCTTGTATTTATTGTGCGTCGATGCGTTCAAAAATCTTATCGATTTTTTCCTTTAAAGTAGCTGCTGTAAACGGTTTAACAACATAACCATTTACTCCAGCTTGTGCTGCAGTAATGATTTGTTCACGCTTCGTTTCTGCAGTTACCATTAATACAGGCGTAGTTGCTAATTTCTCATCAGCACGCACTGCTTTAAGTAAATCGATGCCTTGCATACCGGGCATATTCCAATCAGTTACCAGGAAGTCAATCCCTCCCGCCTGCAGAATAGGCAAGGCTGTTAAGCCATCATCTGCTTCTACGGTATTATTAAAACCTAAGTCGCGTAGTAAGTTCTTTATAATTCGTCGCATGGTTGAAAAATCATCCACGATTAGAATTTTCATGTTCTTATCCAAGGTACACCTCCACTTTATTCAGTTTAACCAATCACTTAATTTTGAACGAAGCCGGATAACAGTTTGACTGTGGATTTGACTCACACGAGACTCACTGACACCTAATACTTCGCCAATTTCTTTTAAATTCAATTCTTCATTATAGTACAGTCCCATCATCAACTTTTCACGTTCAGGGAGTGTTTTTATTGCTTCAGTCAGAGACGCTTGAAAGCCATCAGATTGTAATGCGTCTACAGGCCCTGACAATGCCTCGGTAATAGGTTGGGCATGGGTTTCATCATTGTCGTTAAATTCATCGAGGCTAAATACTTGATGCCCTGCAGAATCATGTAGTTGCTGATGGTACTCATCAATACTAATATTCAAGGCTTTTGCAATTTCACTATCATGAGCATGCCGGCCTTCTAACTGTTCTATTTTTTTTATAACTTCTGCAATATCACGTGCTTTTTTATGAACGGAGCGAGGGGCCCAATCATTACGACGTATTTCATCTAACATTGAACCCCGGATACGGATCCCCGCATAGGTTTCAAAACTGGCACCTTGGTTTTCATTGTAATGGTGAGATGCATCAAGTAGGCCAATCATTCCAGCTTGAATAAGATCATCAACATCAACAGTATGTGGGAGACGCGCAATAAGATGATAAGCAATACGTTTAACTAATGTTGCATGTTGTTCAACAAGTTCTGACATGGCTGTTGCCGATGTGTTTGTTTGATTATACATTGCAACTCCGTTCATTTTAGGCTAAATCCAAGCTAGCTTGAATAAGGCGTTCAACAAAAAATTCCATATGACCACGAGGCTGTTTTTGAACAGGCCAGTATTCTACTTTTTTGGCTAAATGCATAAATGCGGTAGCTGATTTACTGCGAGGAATATATTCGACAACAGCACGCTGTTTTTTGACGGCGCGACGTAAGTCTTCATCAAAGGGAACAATACCCATGAAATCAAGGTTAACATCAAGAAAGCGTTCACAGACAAGCGATATTTTATTAAATAACTCACGACCTTCTTGAACATTCCGTGTCATATTGGCGATGATATGGAAGCGGGTTACATTATATTCACGGCTAAGTAATTTGATGAAAGCATAGGCATCAGTGATAGAGGCGGGTTCATCACAAACAACAACAATAACCTCTTGTGCTGCGCGAGTAAAACTTACTACGCTGTCGGCAATGCCTGCTGCACTATCAATAAGTAATATATCAATGTGTTGATCCATTTCACTAAATGCTTGGATCATACCTGCATGCTCAGCTGGGCTCAGTTCGGCCATTTTTTGCACGCCAGAGGCCGCAGGAATAATTTTTAACCCATGTGGGCCTTCAACAATGATTTCTTCGAGTGTTTTACTGCCATTAATAACATGCATTAGGTTATATTGTGGGTGCAAACCTAGCATGACATCAATATTTGCCAGACCTAGATCGGCATCAAGTAGCAATACTTGTTTACCTTGTGATGCAAGCGCTGTACCCAGATTCACGGTGACATTGGTTTTACCTACACCACCTTTTCCACTTGCGACTGCAATCACTTTTACAGGGCGTGGAGGGCTGGTCATCTGTCTAAGGCCATGAGCTTGGTCATTGGATGTATCAACCATATGCTGCCATGCCTCCATATGTCGCTAAGCTTTGAGGATCGAGTTGTAATTGCTCTTCGTTCATTAAGTCACTCGCTTGTTTAACTAGTGTATTTGGGCGTGCAAGGTTGAAATCTTCAGGTACTTGCTGACCGTTACAGGTATAAGCTAAAGGCAGTTTATGGCGAATCAGTGCTGATATTGCACCGCCAAGGCTGCTAGCTTCATCTGTCTTAGTCAAAATACAACCACTTAACTCAAGGTTAGAAAAAGTGTTAATAATATCATTTAGACCGCTAGCTTGTGTTGTTGCTGACACAGTTAAGTAATTTTTTATTTTAGGTGACTGTTGTTTTAATACTGCAAACTTCTCAGCGAGTTGTACATCACGTTGATTCATACCTGCTGTATCAATCAAAATAAAACGACGATCAAGCAAGTCATTTAGTGCTGCAGCTAGGTCTTCATGTGTTTTTGCAACTCGAACAGGGACACCCAGTATGCGGGCATAAGTGCGTAATTGTTCTTGGCCACCAATGCGGTAACAATCCGTTGTGATCAAGGCAACATTCTTTGCACCATGCTTTAAAGCACAACGTGCAGCGATTTTTGCAACTGTCGTTGTTTTACCTACGCCTGTTGGTCCAACTAATGCGCAAATACCGCCACGAGTAATAATATCGTCATCATGAATATTAATTTCATTGGCAAGCATGCCTAATGATTGGCGCCATGCCATATCTATATCATCTATTCCTTGCGTTTGAGCTGTCATCTTTTTAGCTAAATCAGCGTGTATACCCATTTGTAAATGACGCTGTAATACTTGGACTTGAGTGGGACTATTTCGCTCCATATCTTTCCATGTGAGATCAGAAAGTTGGTTTTGAAGCATATCTCTCAAGCCTGAAATCTCTTTACGCATTTGTACTAGAGTAGGTTCTTGCGACCATACATTTTGTGCTACCGGATCGATATGTTGAGTGCGTGGATGAGGAATTTGGGCACTCGGATTAATTTCTACCTTAGGAGCTTGTTTAGTTTTTGGTTGCTCAGCTTGTGACTGACGTTTGAATTGTGCTTCATCATAATCGGTTGCAGCCACAATTTCGACACCGCCATCGACTCGGTTATTAGATAAGATAACAGCATCTGGACCTAGTACATCGCGAACTTCTTTGATGGCTTGGCGAACATCAGCAGCTTGGAAACGTTTAATTTTCATAATAATATCCTTCGGGTCTAACGACCAACGTTAGCAACGATTCTAATTTGTTTGTTATCAGGAATCTCGTTATAAGACAGCACATTCAGAGTTGGAATTGAATGGCGTATAAAACGAGAGATCCATGTTCTTAGACCTGCTTGCACAACTAAAATAGCGGATTCTCCGGTCATTTCTTGTCGTTGTGTCGCATCTTGTAAGTTTTTATGCATATTCTCAGCAAGTCCTGGTTCTAAACTGGCGCCACCTTCTCCTGTGGCTTGTAATGTCTGAAGCAATATCTGTTCCAGTTCAGGATCTAAAGTGATAATAGGTAAGTCAGCTTTGATTCCATTCACATGCTGAACGATTGAATGACTAAGTGCCATGCGGGTTGCGGAGGTAAGAGCCTCTGTTTCAGGATTCCGAGCTGCTTGTTCAGAGAGTGATTCTGTAATGGTACGAATATCACGAATAGGCAGGTTCTCTTCTAAAAGATTTTGCAATACTCGCTGTACAGAAGCTAATGGTAATGTGTCTGGCACTAAACCTTCTACTAGTTTAGGCGCTGTTTTGGCTAAGTTATCAAGTAGTTGCTGAACTTCCTCACGGCCTAATAAATCATGTGCATGGCTTTGTAGTATTTTGCTTAGGTGTGTTGCAATAACAGTATCAACGTCAACAACGGTATAGCCTTGTGCTTGAGCATGCTCACGTTGACTTGGTTCAATCCATACCGCATCGAGACCAAAGGCAGGATCTTGACCCTTAATTCCATCTAATTCGCCAAAAACTTGACCCGGATTAATTGCCATCATTCTATCAGGGTGTATTTCGGCTTCACCAAAGGTGACACCAAATAGAGTGATCTGGTAGGCGGTAGGCGCAAGATCTAAATTATCACGTATATGAACAGGTGGAATTAAGAAGCCCAGTTCTTGAGAAATCTTTTTACGAATACCCTTGATACGATTCATTAATTGACCACCTTGGTTTTTATCTACCAAGGGAATGAGACGGTAACCGACTTCTAAGCCGATGGGATCAACAGGGCTAAGATCGTCCCAGCCAAGATCACGTTGTTCTTTAGGTGTTTCTGCTTCAGGAGTCGGTGTTGCTAATGCCGTAGCCTCAGCCTCTTTTTTACGTTGGGACATCATCCAAGCACCGGCACCACCGGCACTAGCAAGTAGTAAAAAAGGTAGGTTCGGCATGCCAGGAATAAGCCCCATCCCGCCTATAATAGAAGAGGTAACTGCAAGTGTTTTTGGATCTTGAAATAATTGTCCAGCAATTTGATCGCCCATATCTTGTTCTTTGGTAGAACGTGTCACGAGTAAACCGGCTGCAGTGGCAAGTAATAGAGAAGGGATTTGAGCAACCAGTCCATCACCGATAGTTAATAGGGTGTAGTTATGTCCTGCTTCAGCAAAAGTCATATCATGCTGTGCTACACCGATGATGAGTCCACCGACAAGGTTAATCACTAAAATAAGAATGCCGGCAATAGCATCACCACGAACAAACTTACTGGCACCATCCATTGAACCGTAGAAATCAGACTCTTGCATGATTTCTTCACGGCGAGAGCGGGCTTCATCTTGATCGATAAGACCTGCATTGAGATCAGCATCAATTGCCATTTGTTTACCAGGCATTGAATCTAAGGTGAAACGGGCACTCACTTCAGCAATACGTGTTGCACCTTTTGTAATTACCACAAAGTTAATGATAACCAAGATAGCGAATACGACAAAACCTACGGTGTAATTACCACCAATTACAAATTCACCAAATGCTTCGATCACATTACCGGCCGCGGCGGTACCTGTATGACCATCTAATAATACAACACGAGTGGAAGCAACATTAAGCGCTAAACGTAATAACGTAGCGATGAGAAGAATACTTGGGAAAGAGGCAAAGTGAAGCGGTTTTAATACATAAATACTTGCCAACATAATGACAAGTGATAAGGCGATGTTAAAACTAAATAACATATCGAGCATAAAAGCGGGAAGGGGAAGTACAACCATCGCGAGTAGAGCGACCAACACCATTGGAGCTGCTAATCCCCCATTGACGATAGCTTTTAGTCTGGCTGTAATATCGTTATTTTCCATTTTAATCTCGTTTTAATTCGTCTGGTATTGGCAAGTCCTCCGTATTGATGTGAGGTTTGTTACCACCTCGGTTGTTGTAGCGACGTAACTGGAAGACAAACGCTAATACTTGGGCTATTGCAATATATAGACCAGCTGGGATTTCATCTCCTATTTCAGTACTATAATAAATTGCTCGAGTGAGCGGTGGTGCGGATAAAATAGGAACTTCATTCGCATCACCTACCATACGAATTTGTTGTGCAATAAGATCGGCACCCTTAGCAACAACAATAGGGGCACCTGAACCTGCTTGATCATATTTGAGTGCAACTGCATAGTGAGTTGGGTTAGTGATAATGACGTCAGCCTGCGGTACATCTTGCATCATCCGCTGTTGGGATAACTCAATTTGCATCCGACGGATACGACCTTTTTGTTCAGGATTACCATCTGATTCTTTGCTTTCATCTTTAAGCTCTTGTTTGGTCATCTTGAGCTGGCGAATATGATTCCAATGCTGGAAAGGCACATCAATCAAAGCAATTAAAATTAGACTACTAGATATGGCTAAGAAAACCCAAAGCACTAAGTAACCTAAATCAGCCATTGCAACATTGACCTCCTGTTTACCGAGTGTCAATAATTGGTCGCGTAGACTCCAGATAATAAGTGTGGAGATGACACCGACTAAAATAAACTTTGCCAGTGCTTTAACAAGTTCGATTAAACCTTGGGGGCCTAAAATACGTTTTAGACCTTTTAAAGGGTCTAGTTTTTCTAATTTGACACCAAATGCTTTGGCTGAAAAATTCCACCCTCCTGTGCTAGCAGGAGCAACGATAGCTGCGACAACTGTAATGGCTAAGAATGAGCCTAGATAGGGTGCAATAGTTTCAAGTGAGTATAAAAAATGATGGACCATGGCAGCAGGATCAAACATTTCTTTTCGAGTAAATTGAAATGACTTTTCCATTACTTGAGCCACACTACGAATCATTTTCTCACCCAAAAATAACATCGCAACAGCACTGGCAATTAAGACTAAAACGGTGGTGAATTCCTTGGAACGAGGAACTTGCCCTTTCTCGCGTGCGTCATTGAGACGCTTGGCGGAGGGTTCCTCAGTTTTTTCTTGACCAGATTCTTCAGCCATTAGGTTGTACCAGTAAACGAATCATTTGGAGCATTTCATCTGACATAGTAAGTAGATGCTGTGCAACAGTCGGTAGAGTAACAAACATAATGGCAAATCCTAGGATAATCGTCATAGGGAAACCAATAGAAAAGGGGCTGATTTGTGGTGCAGCACGAGATAAGATACCAAATGCAAGATTTACCATCATAAGTGATCCAATGGCAGGGAGTGCAACTAATACACCTGAAGCATACATCCAACTAGCCTGAGATACTAAATCACGGAAGCTGGTGTGCGGGAGACCTGTTGTAGCAACAGGTAAGGTGATAAAGCTTTCCGCAAGGACTTGAAGCAGTATTAGGTGCCCATTAAGACTGATAAAAACTAAGGTTACGAAGATTAAATAGAACTGACTGATTACAGGTACGGTAACACCATTTTGTGGATCAACCATTGATGCGAAACCTAGGCCCATTTGCATGGCGACAATTTGCCCTGCAATAATGAAAGCATTGAATAATAATTGCAGCATAAAGCCCATGCAGGCACCAATTAGAATTTGGTGGGCAACGATAAGTAAGCCATCTCCACTTAAAGGATCAACAGCGGGTGCTACATTGGGGATAGTTGGAACAATAACGATACTGATAGCAAGAGCAATAAGTAAGCGGCTACGCGCATTAACAAAATTACTACTAAAAATAGGCGCCGCCATTACTAAGGCCGCAATTCGAAAAAAAGGCCAAAGGTAAGAGCCTAATAAACCACTAATTTCTGCAGTACTGACTTCCATGATTAACCAATGAGGAACGGAATATCTTCAAAAACACGTTGGGCATACCCTGTTATTAGGCTTAACATCCAAGGGCCAGCAAATACCAGAACTGAAATAGTGACTAACAACTTAGGGATAAAACTTAATGTTTGTTCATTAATGGATGTGGCTGCTTGAAACATACTTACTAATAAACCAACAAACAGTGCAGGCAATAAAATGACAGCAATCAACATGGTGATTACCTGTAAAGTTTGCTGCATGATTGTAAGAACTGTTTCAGGAGTCATAGCTAAACGTAAAAACTCGAGGCTAAGGTGCCCATTAATAATGCCCAACCATCAATTAATACAAACAGCATGAGTTTGAATGGTAAGGAAATCAACATGGGTGACAACATCATCATACCCATTGCCATTAAGACACTGGCAACCACCAAGTCAATAATCAAGAAAGGGATAAAGATTAAAAAACCTATCTGGAAGGCTGTTTTTAATTCACTGGTGACAAAGGCTGGTAATAATAATGTAAAGGGTACATCTTGAGCTGTATCAATCGCACCATGACCTGAAATACTGGCAAATAGCTCAATATCACTTTCACGTGTCTGAGCTAACATAAACTCTTTAAAAGGGCCGCTGACTCGGTCTACTGCTGCCAGTACTTCAATTTCACCATCCATATAAGGCTTGACACCATTTTGGTAGGCATTATCAAATACGGGGTGCATGATGAAAAAGGTTAAAAATAAAGATAAGCCGATTAATACTTGGTTTGATGGTGTGGATTGCACGCCCATGGCTTGGCGAAGAATGGACAGTACAATAATAATTCGAGTGAATGACGTCATCATCATTAATGCTGCAGGAAGCAGCGTTAATACGGTCATTAATGCCAGAATTTGTAGCGTGACGGAGTAATTCTGTCCGCCATCTTCACCCGCGGTTAATGTAACTGCAGGTATGCCCGGTTCAGCGATAGCAAGAAGAGGCATAAAAAAGAATAGCAGGATGAATAAGCTACGAATCATGATTGACCTCGTTGCTGCATCATTTGTTGCAGTTTCTCGGCAAAGCCTGATGAAAGAGGACGGGAAGTTTTGACACTGACCTTCTCTTCCAGAACATGGAGTGTTTGCATACTCTGTGATGTCACTCCGACGAGTATTTGTTGTTCACCTACCTGTAATAGAACGGCACGTTCTCGTGGCCCTAATGCCAGACTCGTAATGATTTTCATTTCGCCGTTTGTGGTCATTTGAAATCGACCTGTACGTCGAAGTAACCATGCTAAAAAGGCGATTAGACTTAATACTAGAAGTAAGCCAAGCAGTGTTTCGAATAATGCGCTGGTGGAAATAGGTGGTGTAGTCAATGTTTTTGCAGCTACTTGTTCAGCAGCCATACTGATGTTATTCCATAAAAATAGAATAGTCAGCATCGGCAGTTTAAGAGAATGAGTAATCATTTTAATTTTTTGATACGTTCTTCGGCACTAATGACATCCGTCAAACGAATACCAAATTTGTCATTCACGACAACGACTTCACCATGAGCAATTAAAGTATCATTAACCAAAACATCCATTGGTTCACCTGCTAGGCGATCAAGCTCAACAACAGAACCTTGGCTAAGTTGCAGTAAATTTCTTACATTGATTTTAGTACGACCAATTTCCATGGAGATGGTGACGGGAATATCTAAAACCATGTCTAAATCAATATCAATATCTGAACGAGGTGGTTTAGCCTCATCATCAAGTTGAGTTATCGGTGCAGGACTGGCTTGTTCAGAATCAGACTGTTCTTCTAATGCCGCAGCCCATGGATCTTCCTCTGCGCCATCGCCATCAGTTGGTCCTTGTTCTTCTAAGGCTGAGGCCCATTCATCTGCGACATCTTGGTCGCTTTGATTATCTTCACTCATTATTTACTCTCTGTTTTCTTTTTTAGGTGAAATTGAGGTGATGTATCTTTAGGATGTTCAATTTTATTTGTTATTTTTAATGCTGTTTTGTTTTTATGTTCACCAAACGTGGCATTAAACATAGGAATACCTTCCACTTTACTGACAATCGTTTTTGGCATTTCAATTGGAATAATATCGCCAGGTTTTAAAGCTAATATTTTATTTAAACTCATTTCTACTTGAGTGAACTCAGCTGAAAGCAATACATCTGCTAACAGAATTTCTTCCTTCATGGATTTTTTCCATCGACCATCATCTGAAGAACTATCACTTTGAATTCCGGTGTCTAATAATTCACGAATAGGCTCTATCATTGAATAAGGCAAAGTAATATGAATATCACCACCACCACCTTCTAATTCAATGTGGAAAGTTGAAATAACAACGACTTCACTAGGGCTGACGACATTGGCAAATTGAGGATTAACTTCATGATTAACAAATTCAAAATCCACTTCCATAACAGGAGACCAAGCTTCGGTTAAGTCTTTAAAGCAAGTTTGCAATACCATGTGAATAACACGCAATTCAGTTGCTGTAAATTCACGGCCTTCGATACGCGCCTGAAAGCGTCCTTCACCACCGAAATAGTTATCTAAAATAGTGAAAACAAGTTTAGGTTCAAATACCATCAACCCGGTACCGCGAAGAGGATGCATATGGAACATATTTAAACTGGTCGGAACAAATAGAGTATGAATGTATTCCGAGAATTTCATAACTTGAATACTACTCACGGAAATCTCAGCCGAGCGGCGTAACATATTAAAGAGGCTTATTCGAAGGTAGCGACCAAAACGTTCATTGATCATTTCCAGTGTAGGCATTCGCCCACGAATAATGCGATCTTCACTACCAAAGTTATAGTCACGAGCAGAACCATCTTCTTCTGTTTCGACTTCGGTTTCTATTTCGTCTCCGCCCATTCCATTTAAGAGGGCATCAACTTCATCTTGTGAAAGTATATCTTGAACTGACATCGTGTTATTGCATTATGAGGCTAGTAAAGTACACGGCTTCTATTTCGCCTTGATGTTTTTCTGCTTTCAATAACGTATTGATTGTTGCGAGCACTGTCTTTTGCAATGCTTTGGTTCCAGTAGTGGTATTAAGTACGTCATATTTTTGACCAAAAAGAATCATTAATAACTCATGTTGAATAGCTGGGGTATGTAATGTGAAGGCATCAATAGTTGCTTGATCTCGTGCCATTACTTTTAATTTGACGGATAAATAACGTACGGCATCATTACTTTGCTTGGCGAAGTTAACGACCAAAGGTTTTTCAACGGTAAAGTAAATAGGTGTTTGTTTAACCACCGGTGCAGCTTCAGCCGTTGCATCTTCTTCTGCAGGTTCTTCGCCACCCATTAAAAAGAAATAACCGGCACCAGCAAGTGCAAGCACGACGACCGCAATGATTATGAGTTTTAATTTGCCGCCCGATTTTTCTTCAACTATATCGACGTCATCTTTTTTTTCTTCTTCAGCCATGTTTGAATTGTCCTAATTAATTAAAAAAGTTAAAGCAATTAGCATGCCTGTTTTATTGAAGAATAAAGCTAGTGAAATAAACAGCATCCATATTACCTTTGCCTGTTTCTTCTTTTAAAAGGGTTTGAATTGTCTTTAATGAAGCTACTTGAAGTGCTTTACGCCCATCTACATTACTCACAGCATCATAAGACTGTTCAGAAAATAATGTGCGTAATGAGTCTTGGAGCATGGGTAGATTCAGTTCGGCATTATCAATGGTCTCTTGATCATGCGCCATCAACGTTACTTTAATTTGTAAGTATCTTGCTTTTTGATTGCTTTGATTCAGAAAGTTAATAGTAAATGGCTCTGGAATGGCATAATACACAGCAACAGCAGGCGCCTCTTCTTCATCTGCAGCCCATGCTTGAAATGTACTGATGGATAGCAATAACATGAAGAGGATTTGGAAGACTTTAAACATTGCTTTATATACTCCTGTAAGCGGGTGAAAAGTAAAATTATGACAAGCTTATTGAATAGGGGAAAGAGGTAGATGAGAATTGAGTGAAAACAAAATGAATAATTTGAATAAAAATGAGACATCACTGTGGGATAAAGTTATGACACTGCCTCAGTATCTTATTCCTCAGCACGGGCTGTCAGTCTTGATGCACAGCTTAACTCGCTGCCAAACTGTGTGGTTTAAAAATGCATTTATTCGTTTTATAACGGCTAAATATAAAGTGAATATTAATGAGGCTGCGCAAACGGACTTAGTCAATTTTAATAGCTTTAATGCCTTTTTTACTCGTCAGTTGCGCGAGGGGACTCGTCCATTAGCAGAAGGTGATTCAGTTATTGCATCACCTGTTGATGGTGCAATTAGTCAGATCGGTGCTATTGAACAAGGGCAAATTGTTCAGGCGAAGGGGCGTGAATATAGCGTGGTTGAATTATTAGGTGGTGATGACGGTTTAGCCAAACAATTCGAGCAGGGGCAATTCACTACAATTTATTTATCACCAAAAGACTACCATCGTATCCATATGCCTTTAACAGGGCGATTAAAACAGATGACGTATATTCCAGGTAAGTTATTTTCAGTCAATCCACGTACGGCTCGGACGGTACCCAGTTTATTTGCACGAAATGAACGTGTTGTTACCGTCTTTGATACTGAGCAAGGTCCAATGGTGCTGGTGTTAGTTGGCGCTATATTTGTCGGTAGTATGGAGACAGTATGGTCTGGGCAAATAACACCACCTTATAGTAAGGAAATTAAGCAGTGGAGCTATGAAGGTGATGAAGCGATCTCGCTACAAAAAGGCCAAGAGATGGGACGGTTTAATATGGGATCAACCGTTGTTATGTTGCTTCCCAAGCAAGCAGTGAAGTTCAAAGAGGATCTGGTAGCTGAAGTCAGTGTTATGATGGGACAAGCAATGACAGGGTAATATCACGTGTACCTAAAACCATTTAAATGATTAGCAGGGGCATGGTTTTTTTAATTAGACTGTAACTCCAAGCAGCTTGGTATGCATGGAAATATTATTGAATGATCAACGAATTTAGTAGCGGAGTTGATGATGAAACAATCTGAAAGTGGGGATCAGCATTCTTCAGCATCTCATTGGTATTCAAATGAACCTTTGGATGTTTTGGCAGAATTAGACTGTACTCAAGAAGGATTGAGCTCTCTTGGTGCGGCTGAGAGACTTATTCAATATGGTCCTAATTTACTCCCTGAAGCATCTTCACGGAGTGCGTTAAGACGATTCCTTTCGCAATGCAATAATGTGCTTATCTATGTCTTAATGGTTGCTGCAATAGTAACCTTATTATTAGGTCACGGGATTGATGCAGCCGTTATCTTTAGCGTTGTACTTATTAATGCTGTTATCGGTTTTCTTCAAGAGGGTAAAGCCGAGAATGCCTTGCGAGCAATTAAAACTATGTTGCCGTCTAAAGCGAGCGTGTTGCGTGATGGTAAGCGTATTACAGTGCCTGCAGAATCACTGGTCATAGGCGATATTGTATTATTGCAATCGGGTGATAAAGTGCCTGCTGATTTACGGCTATTAAAATCTAAAAACTTACAAATCCAAGAGTCTGCATTGACGGGGGAATCTGTTGCTGTTGAAAAAGACACGATCAGTGTATCTGACGATGCGGTGTTGGGCGAACGCACATCAATGGCTTTTTCCAGTACTTTAGTTACCTATGGTCAAGGTACTGGTGTTGTTGTAGCTACAGCGGTAGATACTGAAATTGGGCGAATCAGTGCCTTATTAGCAGATGTTGAAACATTAACTACGCCACTATTAAAGTTAATGGCAGAGTTTGGACGTTTGCTGACTGGCATCATCATTATTATTGCAGCGATAACAATGGTATTTGGAATTGCTGTCCATGGTAATTCTATGTCTGATATGTTTATGGCTGCTGTTGGACTTGCTGTGGCAGCAATTCCTGAAGGTTTACCAGCCATTATGACTATTACACTTGCCATTGGGGTGCAACGAATGGCAAAGCGAAAAGCCATTATTCGTTTATTGCCTGCTGTTGAAACCTTGGGTGCGGTAACCGTTATTTGTACAGATAAAACGGGCACATTAACGCGAAATGAAATGACAGTAACGAATATTGCCACTGCCAGTGGGTTATATGATGTCACGGGTGTGGGCTACGATCCTCATGGCGATTTTTTATCTGATCAAGATGAAGTTATGTTCGAACATCATCCGGTATTAACTGAAATGATGAGAGCGGCCTTGTTATGTAATGATGCCGTCTTGCAGCAAAAAAATGAACAATGGGTTTTGCAAGGCGATCCCACTGAAGGTGCTTTATTAACACTGGGAATGAAATCTGGTTTAGATATTAATTTTGAACTTGAGTCATGGCCTCGTACTGATATTATTCCCTTTGAATCACAGCATCAGTTTATGGCAACATTACACCATAGCCATGCTGGTGAAGGTGTTAGCTATATAAAAGGTGCACCAGAGCGTATTTTTGAAATGTGTGAATTTCAACGTGCTGGGGTAGAAGATGAACCCATTAATCTAACGTATTGGCACGACAAAATTAATGTGATGGCACGTCGTGGGCAGCGAGTACTAGCTATTGCGAGTAAAAAATCACCGAAAGAACATCATGATTTAAGTTTTAAGGATGTTGAAACAGGCCTGACTTTATTAGGTCTTGTCGGCATGATCGATCCTCCGAGAGAAGAGGCCATTGGTGCAGTCGAACAATGTCAGTTAGCAGGTATTAAGGTGAAAATGATTACAGGTGATCATGCTATCACTGCGGTTGCTATTGGTAAAAACATGAATATTGGTGATGGGGAAACGGTATTAACAGGCCATGAGCTGGAAGCAATGAATGATGAGGAATTACAAGCCTGTGTGAATGATGTTGATGTGTTTGCTCGCTCTAGCCCCGAACATAAACTTCGCTTAGTCAAAGCATTACAATTTAATGGCCATGTTGTCGCAATGACAGGAGATGGCGTTAATGATGCCCCAGCTTTAAAGCGAGCTGATGTAGGTACAGCGATGGGGATGACTGGGACAGAAGTTGCTAAGGATGCATCGGAAATGGTGTTAGCCGATGACCGATTTTTATCCATTGTCGATGCAGTGGAAGAAGGACGCACTGTGTACGACAATATCAAAAAGGCAATCTTATTCATTTTGCCAACTAATGGTGGTGAGGCACTGATCATTATCGCTGCAATTATTATGGGAACTACATTGCCCATTACACCGGTACAAATACTTTGGGTGAATATGATTACAGCGGTTACATTAGCTCTATCGCTAGCATTCGAACCACCGGAGACGAATGTGATGTTACGACCGCCGAGGGACCCTAAAGAGCCGTTGTTAACACCGCTATTTTTATGGCGAATTACCTTTGTATCTTTGATCCTTATGGTGGGTACGTTTGGCTTATTCACCTGGTTCCAAACTCAGGGTTTCAGTATTGAATATGCTCGAACTGTAGCAGTCAATACCTTAGTGATGTTTGAAATATTTTATTTATTCAACTCGCGCTATATTAGTGACTCAGTGTTAAGTATTCAGGGATTATTAGGTAACCGCTATGCATTATTTGCAATAGCATCTTTACTTTTTTTTCAGCTTGCTTTTACTTATTTATCACCGATGCAAACATTATTTGGAACGACAGGCTTGAGTTTGGCAACTTGGCTGGTTATTACGCTGGTGGCATCTTCAGTGTTATTTTTAGTTGAGTTTGAAAAAGAAGTCGTTAGGCGATTAATGCCGAGTTAAAAAATAAATAGTGAATATTTAATTTATTATTCACTATTTAGTGTGTAAACTGCTTCCTATGACTGAAATAGATATTCGCACACAAATACTCGATGCCACCGAAGCACGCTTTAGCCAGTATGGTTATAACAAAACAACTATGGCTGAAATTGCACGCGATTGTGGCATGTCTGCGGCTAATTTATATCGCTACTTTAAGAATAAATTAGATATTGGGGCGGCATTAGCCCAACAATGTTTAGCGGAAAAAGAGAGTGTATTAGTTGAAATTGTTAATGATGACAAGCTAACAAGTTCAGAGCGACTAGAAGCTTTTATTATGCATGTGCTTCACCATACCTATCACCACTTTAATGATGCCCCTAAATTAAGTGAGTTGGTTGATGCGATGGCAGTTCAATGCCCTTCTGTTGTCGATGCTCACCGTCAAAGTAAGCTTGTTTTATTAGAGCAGTTACTGCAGTCAGCAATAGATAAAGGTGAGTTTTCGGTGCTGGATATTCCTGCTACTGCCGATGCTATCCACACCGCAATATCAGTATTTGCATTACCAACCGTAATGCCGATGTATTCATTGGAACAATTAGAGAAGAAAGCAAAAGATCTATCAGCCTTATTGTTAACAGGTTTACAGACTCGCTAAAAAAATTTAGCGAATGATAAATATTTATTAAATTATTCAGGATTTACAATATGAATTCTTCATTCACCAACCGCTATGCCGACTTTATTGTTAATCACCCTTGGCGATTATTATTGCTGTCTTTCATTGTTATCATAATGACCGCTCGAGGTGGTGCTCAGCTTCAGTTTAGTAATGATTATCGCGAGTTTTTTAGTGATGATAATCCTGAGTTACTAGCCTTTGAAGAACTACAAGATACTTTCAATAAAGCAGACAATGTGATGTTTGTTTTAGCACCTAAAAATGGTGATGTATTTACTAATGAAACACTTTCCTTGGTTGAAGAACTTACAGAAAAATCATGGCAGATCCCTTACTCTAACCGTGTTGATTCAATTAGTAATTATCAACATACCATCGCTGAAGAAGATGATTTAATTGTTGAAGACTTAGTCAGTGATGCCAATAGTTTTAGTCAGAAAGAACTCAATCAAACCCGAGATGTTGCAGTTAATGAACCGCTATTAGTTCACCGGCTTGTTTCACCGAAAGGACATGTAACTGCAATTAATGTCACAGTGCAACTACCAGGCAAGAGCCTGAATGAAGTGAGTGAAGTAGTAGCGGCGACACGTGCGCTACGTGACCAAATCTTAGCTGAACATGCCGATGTTAAGATTTATTTAAGCGGCTTATCAATGATGGATAATTCATTTGGTGAATCTGCACAGAACGATATGCAAAGCCTCGTACCAATGATGTTTGCTGTCGTAGTGGTCGTATTAGGGTTCTTACTACGATCATTTACGGCAACAATATCAACGGTTCTGGTGATATTTAGTGCCATCTTATTTGGAATGGGAAGTATGGGCTGGCTAGGTTGGAAAATAACGCCACCTTCAGCATCTGCTCCTACTATTATTTTAACGATGGCCGTGGCTGATGCCGTACATTTACTCGTCACATTTTTACATAATATGCGGGCAGGGCAAGATAAAAAGTCTGCAATGACAGATAGTTTACGAGTCAACTTGCAACCGATATTCATAACGAGCATTACTACTGCCATTGGTTTTATGAGTATGAATTTCAGTGATGTCCCCCCATTTCATGACTTAGGTAATGTTGTGGCTATTGGCGTAATGTTCGCCTTTGTTTTATCTGTCACCATGTTGCCGGCGTTAATGATGGTATTACCGGTTAGAGTTCGTCAGAATAAGGTCGATCACACAGCTGATCATCCAATGACAAAATTATCCGACTTTGTGATTATGCATGCTCGTAGTTTATTCTGGGGCATGGGACTTATTGCCATTGCATTAATTAGTTTATTGCCTTTGAATAAAATAGATGACCAATTTGTTGAATATTTTGATGAAACCGTTGAGTTTAGGCGCGATACAGATTTCACCGTTGAAAATCTAAGTGGAATATACGATATTCATTACTCCTTGAAACAGGGTGAAAGTGGCGGTATCAATGAACCTGAGTTTTTAAGGCAAGTTGAACAATTTGCCAATTGGTTACGCGTCCAAGAAAAAGTAATGCATGTACGTACTGTAACGGACATATACAAACGTCTGAATAAGAATATGCATGGTGATGATCCTGCTTATTATCGTTTACCTGAAAGCCGAGAGTTGGCAGCTCAATACCTATTGTTATATGAAATGTCATTACCGTATGGTTTAGATTTGAATGATCAAATTGATATTGATAAAAGTTCCACAAGACTGACAGTGACCTTTGAGAACCTGCATACAGAAGAAGTATTGGCCTATGAGCAGAAGATTGCTGGCTGGTTACAACAAAATACACCTGATATTGAGTTTGTGGGAGCAAGTGCCACCATTATGTTTGCACATATTGGTAAACGTAATGTACAAAGCATGTTGGTGGG
>ENA-OSET01000164-OSET01000164.1-sediment-metagenome-genome-assembly--contig:-NODE-164-length-75839-cov-9.953394_pt1 | contig 75839 bp, 73 predicted proteins | sample MGYA00237882_ERZ534229 | MGnify/ENA primary metagenome ERZ534229 (study PRJEB26408, sample SAMN06266212) | sediment metagenome | isolation source: Hudson Canyon methane seep mesocosm | place: USA:Hudson... | reverse complement strand
GACTTGTGAATTACACGAGCGAATATATAACTGAGGAGCCGGATGCGGTAGTTCCGCACGTCCGGATCTGTGTGGGGCCGTTCAGGTAACTGGCCGTTCTACCATGACTGAACTAATTAATGAATAATTTCAGGGTTTTCTTAAGTGTTTTAGTTTTTTGCTTAGGCATATATCTATCTTTTAATATGCTTATAAATGGATTTGATCTTTGGGTGTTTGTTGCTGCTTTGATAAGCTTCATATCTGCTCATTACATTTTTCCAGAGAAATGGGATGCAGATAGCAGCTGGATTTATTTGATAGAGAGCATCGTTCAGTTTCCTTTCAATGCAATAGCTGCAATTATTAGAGCTATAAGTTCGTGGGGGAATGGTATTGATGACCTTGATTAACAGGTTCATAACAATCAGTTGGTGTTCGCCCCTTACAGGGCTGGGACGGTTAAACTTCGCTCGTTCCTCGCTACGTATCACCGCCCCACAACAAAAGCGTTAGGTATATGATATGAATTACCATTTAGCATTTTTTTCAAACTTTACTGATGCACAGTCTCAAGACCTTGAGGACCTTTATTCGAATATAATTCAAGGGCGCGCCATTAACTGGAAAGTCAATTCAAGGTTTATCGAATTTTGTGAAGTAGTTTTAAAGCACTATCCTGCTATCAAGGAGTCCTCAAATGATGAATTGAGTTCTAGCCCTTGGACTGAAGAGATACTATTAGATAAAAATAATGGTTATCTAATAGTCACATTTAATAATAATAATGTTTTTACTCACCTTCAAAATCTAGCGGATGGGTTTAATGTACTTACTTATGTTCCTGAACTTGGAGGAGTAGTTGGCAAGTATTCCGTCCCTGAAGATGAATTTTTTACAGCGCTTGATGAAGCACTAAATAGTGATTCTTTGGAAAGTATTGAGGCGTTGCGTGAATATGTTATTTCCGCTTATTCTGAAAAATTAACTAACATGTACTTGAATGCTCATAATTGGGATATTAAAGATCTATTAATACACTTAGTGCAGGATCATCTTTCTGAAAGCTTCTCTATAATTCTTAATGATTCAGTAAATTCTCCTTCAGTATATTCCAAAATGATAGGTATTTGTTTTCGAAAAAAAGATCGTTCGATAATAGATAAATATTTTATTAATCATCAAATAAACTCTGAATTAGTGTTTAATGATGCAAAAATATACGAAGAAGCAAAAAAATGGTGGAAATTCTGGTAATTAACCTAACAAGGTGCGGCAACGGACTTGTAAAACTGTCACTTGTTTTGCAAAAGGCCGCAAAACAACCGCCATTTTTACAAGCCGCTGCGCACGGCGTTACAAGGCAATATGAAATCTAAAATATTCATCACCACCGCTTTGTCTTTATTAGTTATTGTTGGTGTAGAGGCTGCCATAATTTTCTCAGCTGAGTATTTTGGCCTCAATTGGGTGTTTTTTGTTGTATGTCCAGTAGTGTTCTTAATATCTATTTTATTTTGGATGCATAAAGTGACATCAATTAATTGTATGGCTTGTGGTAAAAATTATGGTGTATCAGTAGGTTTTGATGGCTGGCCTTCTATTCCAAAGAGTTGTGCAAACTGTAAGGGTAAAGGTTAAATAATGAAGCCTTGTAACAATACGCTGAAAGGCATTACGGCCAAAAATACGGCCTCCATTGGACGTGCTAGACGCACGCCCGTTAGCTAAAGCGTTACATTCAAATATTATGACAATTTACTTTTACACAAAAACTGATGAATATGGCGAATTCTCCAATTTCTCTAAACATGGCATAGAGGTGGATGGACAGTGGTGGTTAACTGTAGAGCATTATTTTCAGGCTCAGAAATTTACTGATGAAGATCATAAACAGAAAATCCGAGAAGTGTAGTGGTCAACAAAATTTGGCCACAAGTTAAGAGGCTTTCCAGTATATCCTTTCAACCTCATTTGGGCTTTTACCATTATTATGACTGTGTGGCCTAACACTACAGTAATAACCAATAATATAATTTACTATCGATCGTTCGGTAATCCTCCCATTTTTAACTGACGCTAAAAGTAGAAGTTAAGCAGCCATCAATGGTGGCCTACCACCATTTGCTTTATGTGGCCGCTCGTTATTGTAAAACCATAACCACTTCGTCATTAATTCTAAAGAAATCGCTTGGTTAAATCTTACCGGCAGTGGTAATGAATCGGCTTCTCATGTTCTACAAACACCTAGAATGACGGTCATGTTCTGTTCCTTTGAAGGCAAGCCGTTAATTCTCCGGGCTTACGGTAAAGCTAGGGTTCTGCATCAAAAAGATAAAGAGTGGAAAAAATACAATTCTAAGTTCCCACTCAGTGTAGCTGCTAGACAAATATTTATTTTAGATATCCATTTAGTTCAGTCTTCTTGTGGAATGTCTGTCCCATACTTTAGCTACAACTGTGATCGTGATGACTTGGCTAAATGGTCTGAAAAGCAAGGAACAGATGGCATTGAGCAGTATTGGGTCAAAAAAAACCAGAAAAGTATTGATGGCTTTAAAACTGACATTATTGAACGTACAGGCATAACGGATGTTGTAAATAGCAATACATAAAAAATCTAGCTTTTATACTCCACACACTTGGTTGCGCTCTTATTAATTTTAGCCATTGCTGTTTCGTGTTTATGAAGCATACGACTGGAGGTGGGTTGTTGAAGCAATGTGTAAGGTACGGCTATACAAAGATTCGATAGTCAGTAATAGATCGCTTCCTAGTTTGGGATGCTGCCAAGTTAGCGAACGGGGTAAGGTGATGTTCCAGTGAAATCAACGAAGTTTAAGCTAAAAATAAATTTAATTTTAACGTATTCAAACGATAATGATTCGTGTTAGCATCTCGGCAAATAAATGTAATGCTTTTGCCGTAGGATCAAGATCATGAAAAATACTCAATTAATTGGTTTTATAGTTAGACGCGCTGGCGTAGCCTCAGCGTTATTATTAGCCTCGTTGATGACGACAGCGGAGACAATAACGAATGATGAAAAAGAGAGCGAGGGATTGCAGTTAAATACCGTCGTTGTGAAGGGGCAAAAGATTGATCGTGAGATTCAAGATACAATTTCTGGAATAAGTGTAGCGACGGGGGATGAATTAGCTCAATCGGGTGCATTGGATTTATCCGCTGCCTTCAGTGAAATGAGTAATGTAAGCACTGTGACATATGGTAATAGTAATGAATTTGCTATTCGGGGTATTCAATCTGGCGGTGTTGCGGGTACAGGAAAGGGGAGCTTGGCTTCTGTATTGATCGATGGCTTACCTTTGCCTCAATCAAGTATTGATCAAAGTATTCCTCTTTGGGATGTCGATCAGGTTGTTGTTGCTAAAGGTCCAATGTCGACCAGTGTTGGTCAAAGTTCTGCTGCTGGTGCCGTATTTATTACCAGTAAAAAACCGGAGTTTAATAATTCAGGGGCTGTTCGAGCGGGTTTAGGGTCATACAACTCGCAGCTATTGAGTGCAATGGGGAATCTAACCTTAACCGATACCTTAGCGTTACGTGTGACGGCTGATCAGCAGAAAAATGATGGTCAAATTACTAATATTTATCTTGATGATGAGAAACATGACTTTTTAGATAATGAATCTTACAAAGCCAGTTTGCTATTTCAGCCGAGCTATCAATTCAGCGCGCAGTTAACGGTTGGCAATGATAACAGTAAAAAAGGTTCAGCCTTAACCTGTACAGAAGTGCAAAGCACCGCAGATCTTCCTTGCAAAGCTGGTGATTTCAAAGCGTCTCAAGACATAAAACCTAAGTTTGAAGACGAACGTTTATACGGCATTTTAAATGTGAAAAGTATGCTGAGTGATCAGTGGTCATTTGCGAGTTTAACAACCTGGTCTAAAACGGATAGCGGTTATACTACAGACCTTGACCGCAGCCAACCTGGTTCGCCCAATGTTGGTAAGTTCTTAGATGGCCCTATTGATTCGATTTACTTGCCCTTTCAGCAAGACAGCACTAATCGTCATTTTGGCGAAGAATTAAAATTAACTTTTGAAAGTGACCGCATCGTATCAGCAACCGGTTTGTATATCGCTAAGGAAAAAACCAGTGCGGATGGTCGAAATGCCACTATGGTTGATGCTTTTACATTTAATCCGTTAATCCCATCGGGAACGGTCTATATTCCTGTGACTCAAGCCGTGAACGGTGCTCATGACTCGACTGATGCTTTGGCTGTGTTTAATGAAACAGATTTTAGTTTACCTTATGATGTAACGTTAACGTTAGGTTTACGTTATAACCAAGAAAAACGTGAATTTAAAAGTGGTGCCGTCGCTATCCGTGAAAAAGACTTAAGTGCCGCTGACGCAGCTTTTGGTTTACCGGCAGGTGGAACCAATGCCACTGTTGATGGTTTTTTGTTAAGTTTAAATGGTGGTGCTGATCTTAAAAAAGACAAAACATTTAAAGAGTGGCTGCCTAAATTCGGCTTAAGCTGGGATGTTAATAACGATCTTACGTTAGGTTACTCATTCTCTAAAGGCTATCGCTCTGGCGGGAGTGATTTAAATATTGGTGGTGGTAATGTGTATGATTATGACGCAGAAACGTTAAGTAATCATGAATTGGCATTACGTTCTGTTTGGTTGGAAGATAGCCTAGTTGTGAATGCCAATATTTTCTATCTTGACTGGAAAGATCAGCAGGTTACGGAAGTTCTTTCTAGTACTCTTTTTGATCAACAAACCGCTAATGCTGGTTCTTCCATTGCTCAAGGAGCTGAGCTAGATGTGTTCTTTAAAGCTGACAACGGTTTCAACTCAAGTTTTAATGCTGGGTATACTGACACAGAATTTAAAAAGTTTGTTTCTGGTAATAATGATTATTCTGGCAACCGCTTTACTTATTCACCTGATCTGAATGTTGCTGCTGCGATCGGTTTTGATCTTGGTGAAGGCTTTAATACTAAGTGGAGAACTCAATATACGGGCGAAGCCTTTACTAAACTAGACAATAAAAATAAGACTAAAGGTTATTACTTATCACATGTGACTGCTGGCTATAAAGAACAAAGCTGGCAAGTAGACGCCTATATCAATAACGTGTTTGACCACGAACAAGAGATCTATGATTATGAGTGGGTTGCTCCGCAAGGTAACGTTGTTACTCTAGTACCTGGGCGTGTTGTAGGTTTAATGGGACAATATTTCTTTAATTAATTTTTTATCTTGCAATAGCAAGTCATTCGTCTTAGCAATCATAGATAGCTCTTAGGTTGCTAAGACGGTATTCCATTATTACGCCGAGTTATAGACCACCGGCATTCTTCCTTGCCAGTGATGCCATAGCTCAGGGTCAATTAATAAGCGACTCATCACGCGTGCCACATTGATGCGGCTAACCTGTCCCGAATCAAAAATGGCACTGCGTATTGGGGCAGGGTATAGATCATATTCTTCGTTTTCATCTTGATCGATCAGCGCATCAGGACGAACGATCGTCCATTGTAATTGAGTCTTTGAAACATCCAGTGTGCGTAAATAGTCGGCGGCTTGTTCGTTATCTCTGTGAGGCGGTAGTAATGCGCGGATTAAACCTATAACAAGATGTTGCATGAATGAGATGGGTTCGTGCTGGTCTTTATTACGTACACCACTTGAATTCATTAATACAATTTTTAGCGGATTTGCGCGTACGGCAGAGGTCAGATTAACGATCCGTTTAATACTGTCTCTTACCAGCATGCGTGGAGCACCGTAGACGCCTTTTAAGGTTAGGTTGTGTCCTAGGCAAGTTACTACCCCATCCGCTTCTGCAATCAGACTTGATAGCTGGCTATCACTTAAGGTGAGGGCGGTACCTTTGATTTGAGTGAGCTGGTTACCAAACTCGGTATCGAGGGCAGACAATGTCTCTGTATTGCGCACTAGAGCTACAACGTGATGCTGTTGCTGTAAAAGCATGTGTACGACATGTCGGCCCGTCGCCCCAGTTGCGCCTAATACTAAAACCTTCATGGTGTTCTCCTGACTGATCAATTGTTTGTAGAGGATTTAATCAGTATATTGATTCATAAATGTTTGGGTATTGGCTAAAGTTGTATTGTATCTATTCATATTTGAATGGATTGGGGCGGCAATGTTGCAGAGGTAGTCGGTTAAATGGATTGGAAACATCTACAGTTTGATTGGAATCATGCACGAGCCTTTCTCGTGGTTGCGGATGAAGGTTCGCTATCGGCAGCAGGGCGTGCTCTGGGCATGAGTCAGCCTACTTTGGGGCGACAGATATCTGGCCTAGAAGCGCAGCTTAAGGTGACGCTGTTTGAGCGGGTTGGCAAAGGTTTGTCGTTGACCCAAAGTGGTGTGCGCTTGTATGACTACGTTAAGCAAATGGCGGAAGCGGCAAATCAATTTTCGTTAGTCGCTCAAGGGCAAAGCAACGACGTTAGCGGGGAAGTGTGTATCTCGCTAACCGAGTTGGATGCTTACTTTCGCTTTGCGCCGCTTATTTCAAAATTCAAAGAGTACGCGCCGAATATTCAATTGGAGTTACAGGTTTCTAATGCCATTAGCGATTTGAAACGCCGTGAAGCGGATGTCGCGATTCGTTATCAGCGACCGACTCAGCCTGATTTAATTACTAAAAAAATCGGTAGTGAAAAAGCATATTTATATGGACATAAAGATTATATAAAACACTTTGCTAATAAGGCTCCGGTGGAGGTGAGTAATTTACAACTCATCGGTTTTGATCACAGTGATCAAATGAAAGATTATTTATCGAATATGGGCTTTCCCGTTCGCAGCGATCAATTTACGGTGATCTGTAAAAATCAATTGGTGCAATTGCAGATGATATTACAAGGTGGGGCGCTGGCGTTTTTACCCGATAATATTGCGGCACGTTATCCTGAATTAGAGCCGGCGTTTGTCGATCATTTTATTCCCATTGAGCTGGATATGTGGCTGGTATGTCATCGAGAATTGCATACCAGTAAAAAGGTTAGGTTGGTCTTTGATTTTTTGAGTGAGCAGTTAGGTAGTGGGTTAACGGGTTAGCATAAAAAAGCCGCTATAACAGCGGCAATTTTTAGGTTTCGTTTTAAAAAGCTTACGGTTAAAAGCTGAGCGCTTCTTAACGCTTTTTAAGAGAAGAACCTCGGTTATCTAAACGTGCCATGATATCGCGCATTTCTTGCGCTTCTGCAGCGGCTTTGGCTAATTTTTGAGACTCGCGTTCTGCTTTTTCTTCAGCAATCGCTTCTTTAATCGCACGTTCTTTCGCCGCTGAATTTGTTCGGCCAGAAGAAATTTTTGGTTTGGCTAATATCGTAGTAACAGGGCCATGGGCATTACGCGCTTTGCTGGCTGCAGTTTTCTTCGGTGCGGCTTTTTTAGGCGCTACTTTAATTGGCTTTGGTTTGGTCGTTTTAACACCTACAAGACTGATGCCATTAAATTCTTCCATGGCTTCTTCGAACATGTCTTTCAAATCTTCTCTGTCGTACGCAGCGGCGTATTCAGAAATAGTAAACTTGTCGGCGCCATAATCGCGAATATCTTTGAATAAACGCGCTGCGGTATGATCAAGCTTTGCAGCGTCTTGGTATTGCTTCCAGCGCTCTTCTACGCTGTCTTTGGTCGTGCCAACAAACACTTCGTCGGTAACATCATTGGTAAGGGTAAAAACGATCAAAATACTTCTCAAATCTTGGATGCGAAAAAAGGTTGAGCATTCTAATCGACCCTGCGAAAAAGGCTAGGCCAAAATTGTAATTTATAGCGAACTTTTATTATTATTTTGGCTAAATAAATTTCGCTTATTTTAATTTCAAATAAATAGAAATTTGCAAGTGTTTATTGACTCGGTTTTTCTCTTTTTCCCGCAATGGCAACGGTACTTTGTAAGCGGCCAGAGCGCATAAATTCGATACTGATATTTTCACCGGGGCGTAATGAGCCTATTTGGTTCATTGCTGACTTTGCATTAAAACTGTCCTTATTATTGAGCGAGGTAATAATGTCACCGATCATTAATCCTGACTGTTGTGCAGGGCCGTTTAAAGACAGTCCGGTAACGATTAATCCTTCTAGAGCCGTTGGCAATCCAATGCTGGTTAATAATGCCGGTGTGGCCTCTTGTACTTCGATACCCATCCAGCCGCGTATGGTTTGTCCAAACTGAGTAATATCGGCTAATACCTGAGCCGCGCTGTTGGCAGGAATGGCAAAGCCGATGCCTTGGGATCCCCCTGATTTAGAATAAATCGCTGAATTAATTCCGACCAATTCACCGTGTGCATTAATTAATGCACCACCAGAGTTCCCAGGGTTAATGGCGGCATCGGTTTGAATGTAGTCTTCATAGGTATTGAGCCCCAGTTGATTACGGCCTAGGGCACTGACAATGCCCATGGTGACGGTTTGGCCAACCCCAAAGGGATTACCGATGGCGAGAACCACATCACCAATATTGAGCGGCCCTTGCTCGGCTATTCGAATAAAAGGCAGGTTCATCAAGTTGACTTTTAATACGGCCAAATCAACTTCAGCATCGCTGCCAATAAGTGTTGCGGGTACTTCGCGGCCATCGTGTAGAGCGACACGAATTTCGCTAGCCCCTGCGATAACGTGATGATTGGTGAGAATATAACCTGCTTGATTCATAATAACCCCAGAACCCAAGCTCGACTGCATGCGTTCATTCGGCTGGTTATTAAAAAAGCGGCGTAAAAAAGGGTTGTTTAATAATGGATGCTGTTGCTGTTTGACTACTCTTTGGGTAAATATATTGACGACGGCCGGCGCCGCGATACCCACGGCTTTAGAATAACTGACGGGGCCTATGTGTTCTGGAGAAGACGTATTCGTTTGGCTTTGAGTTTCGCTAATGGAGGGCGAGTGAGCCACTCGGCTGAATTGGGGGAACCAATCGGGCTTGATCAAGATAATGAGTAAGGCAATAATTAACCCCAGAAGGATAGGAATTAAATACAGGGTTAACCAGTTATTTGATTGTCGCATCTTTTCTTTACCGCAATGTTGATAGTCACTCATTTCAGATAAAATGAGTGTACTCGATTTATGGCTGTTATGCAGAATTAGGATTGATCATGAGTATAAAACGTAACGATTTAATGCAGTACCTAAATGAATTATTGCAGCCAGGGAAGTGCAAAGATTATTGCCCTAATGGTTTGCAAGTAGAAGGCACTGAAACCATTAATAAAATTGTTACCGGAGTAACGGCGAGCCAAGCCTTGGTCGATCGTGCAATTACTGAGGGGGCGGATGCAATCTTGGTTCATCATGGCTACTTTTGGCGCGGTGAAAATGAGTGTATTACCGGTATTAAGAAAAAAAGAATCCAAGCGCTACTCGCCCATGATATCAATTTAATTGCTTACCACCTGCCGCTCGATAATCATGCTGAGCTCGGCAATAATGCACAGTTAGCGGAAGTATTAGGTTTGAAGATTGAATCAGGTTTAGATCCTTCAGATCCGAGTGTGCCTGGCTTGATTGGGCGTTTGCCAAGGCCTATGCCTGCACGAGCTTTTTCCGCTTGGCTAGGGGAGTGTTTAAAGCGTGAGCCATTACACCTTGGCCCTGATGCTGAAGAAATCATTGAAACGATTGCTTGGTGTACTGGGGGTGCTCAAGGGTATTTACAATATGCAGTTGATGCTGGGGTTGATGCCTATTTAACCGGTGAGGTTTCTGAGCCAAGTCATCATTTAGCGATTGAAACGGGGACTCATTTTTTTGCCGCGGGTCATCATGCGACAGAACGCTATGGGGCGCGCGCGCTAGGACAGCATTTAGCCGATAACTTTGATCTTGAGGTTCGTTTTATTGATATTGATAACCCGGTGTAACTGAGGCCTTAGAAAGCTACATTTAACAACAATATCGATCAATATTTGCCCTGCTAAACGAGTAGAGCCTGCTAAACTTTTTCTATTAGCATCATCTTTGATGCCACATTCGAAAGATAATAGATAGAAAAGTGGACTCTGCTCATGCCTATCAAAAAATACCTCGAAGTATTAGCAAAACACGATGGTTCTGATCTCTATCTGAGTACGGGGGCACCACCGAGTGGCAAATTTCAGGGGGTATTAAAGCCACTCAGTAAGGAGCCACTAAAGCCTGGGCAAATTGCTGAAATGGTGAAGGAGGTGATGGACGAGGATCAAGTTCATGAGTTTGAGCATGAACTCGAGCTGAATATGGCGATTAGTCTGCCGGGGGTCGGACGCTTTCGTTTGAATATGTTCCGTCAGCGAAATGAAGTGTCTGTGGTTGCGCGTAATATTGTCACCGATATTCCGCGTTTCGATGATCTTGGTTTACCAGAAATCCTTAAGCAGGTGATTACTTCTAAGCGTGGTCTGATCTTATTTGTTGGAGGAACAGGTTCAGGTAAGTCGACTTCTTTGGCCTCCCTGATTGATCATCGAAATACAACGTCCGCAGGGCATATCATTACCATTGAAGACCCCGTGGAATTTGTCCATAACCATAAAAAATCCATCATTAATCAGCGTGAAGTAGGGGTGGATACTAAGTCATTCCATGCCGCATTGAAGAATACCTTACGCCAAGCCCCTGATGTGATTTTGATTGGTGAGATCCGTGATGCTGAGACTATGGAGCATGCGCTAGCCTTTGCGGAAACCGGACACCTAGCAATTTCAACATTGCACGCGAATAATGCTAACCAAGCTTTGGATCGCATCATCAACTTCTTCCCTTCAGAGCGTCATGCTCAGATCCTGCAGGATGTGGGATTGAATATGCAGGCGATTATCTCTCAACGTTTAGTACCGACGGTAGATAATAAGCGTGTTGCCGCGGTTGAAGTCTTATTGGGTACTAAAACCATTCAAGACTTGATCTATAAAGGTGATATCGACTCGATTAAAGAGATTATGGGCAAATCAGAAAACTTAGGTATGCAGACCTTTGATGCGGCTTTATTTAAGTTACAGCAAATGGGTAAAATCACCTTGGATGAGGCCTTAAAAAATGCGGACTCTGCGAACAACTTACGCTTGCGAATTAAGTTGGCTGAGGGGGATGGAGCAACGGACACTACGGGTTCAGAAGAACAAGCTGAAGCTGCGAAAGAGCCTTCTGCTTTCGAAGGCTTGTCGTTAGAGAAAACCGATGAAGAAAAGCAAGCGGATGAGCAGCGAGCGTTAGAAGATGCTGAGCTCGAGCGATTGCAGAATAATCGAAAGCCAAAATAATGCGACTATTCGAAATAGTGAATATTTGTTCTAATGAAATATCACTAGATCGCGACTAGGTCACATTCCGTATTGTTGATTCATTTATTATAATTGCTGACGTTGTAGCGATAATAATAAAGTGATTTTATGCCGATTCGAAAATATCTAGAAGTACTCGCCAAACATGATGGTTCAGATCTCTATCTAAGTACGGGAGCTCCTCCCAGCGCTAAATTCCAAGGAACACTAAAGCAGTTAAGCAAAGAAGCTTTGAAGCCTGGTCAGATTGAAAAAATGATCGAGCAGGTTATGGATGCCGATCAGAAGCTAGAGTTCGAGAAAGAGATGGAGCTCAATATGGCGATCAGCTTGCCGGCGGGTGGTCGCTTTCGCTTAAATATGTTTCGTCAGCGTAATGAAGTCTCTGTGGTTGCCCGTAACATTGTGACGGATATCCCTAAGTTCGATAATTTAGGCTTACCGGCAGTATTGAAGAAAGTTATCACGTCTAAACGCGGCTTAATTTTATTTGTTGGTGGTACTGGCTCGGGTAAATCAACCTCGCTCGCGTCGTTAATTGATCATAGAAATGAGACTTCGGCAGGTCATATCATCACCATTGAAGACCCCGTTGAGTTTGTTCATACCCATAAAAAATCAATCATAAATCAGCGCGAGGTTGGGGTTGATACCAAGTCGTTCCATGCGGCGTTGAAGAATACTTTACGCCAAGCCCCTGATGTAATTTTGATTGGTGAAATTCGTGATGCGGAAACCATGGAGCATGCGTTAGCGTTTGCGGAAACAGGGCACTTAGCCATTTCTACTTTGCACGCTAATAACGCCAACCAAGCGTTGGATCGTATTATCAATTTCTTTCCTCAAGAGCGTCATGCGCAAATCCTGCAAGATATCGGCTTGAATATGCAGGCGATTATTTCCCAGCGCTTGATCCCAACAATTGATGGTAAGCGTGTTGCCGCTGTGGAAGTTTTATTAGGCAATAAGACTACCCAAGACCTTATATATAAAGGGGATACCGACTCGATTAAAGAAATCATGGCTAAGTCGGAAAACTTAGGTATGCAAACCTTTGATGCGGCGTTATTTAAACTGCAGCAAGCGGGAAAAATCAGCATGGAAGAAGCATTGAAAAATGCCGATTCGGAGAATAATTTACGCCTACGTATTAAGCTGGCGGAGTCCGAAGGTGCCCAAGCCGCAGAAGAACCTAGTTCAGGTTTAGCGGGGCTATCACTAGAAAAAACCCACGAAGAAAAAGAAGAAGAAGAGCGAGTTGCTCGAGAAGATGCTGAGCTGGCAGAATTGATGGGAGCTTAGATATTTTTCTTTATCTTTTCTCCGTGAAGCGAAGCGCTCCGTGTTCTCCGTGGTAAATGCTTTTTCTTAGTTTTGGCGGCTAAGTGAATTAATGGCCTAGAAAAGCTATTCACCACGGAGGGCACGGAGAACACGGAGGTAAAGAAGAATAAAGAAAGGAAAAAGAGTAAAGCTGGGAGTATATTAAAAAGAGAGATCACTTTATTCGGGATAAAGTAATCTCAATGCTAATTGAACGTTAAGCTTAAACGTTAAAACGGTAATGCATAACGTCACCATCTTTAATCAAATAATCTTTACCTTCTAGACGCCACTTACCCGCATCTTTAGCACCTGATTCACCTTTGTATTCGATGAAATCATCATAAGCAATGACTTCTGCACGGATGAAGCCTTTTTCGAAATCTGTGTGGATTACACCTGCGCCATTTGGAGCGGTTGCGCCTACTGGAACTGTCCAAGCGCGTACTTCTTTAACGCCTGCGGTGAAGTAAGTTTGCAAACCTAGCAGCTCATAGCCTGCACGAATTACACGGTCAAGACCGGCTTCTTCCATGCCCATATCTTCTAAGAACTCAGATTTTTCTTCGTCGTCTAATTCAGAAATTTCAGCTTCGATCTGATTACAAACCACCACCACAACCGCTTTATCAGCTGCGGCGATTTCGTTAACGACATCTAGGTGTGGATTGTTTTCAAAACCATCTTCGCTAACGTTAGCAATGTACATTACAGGCTTTAACGTGATCAGGTGAAATTGATCGTAAAGCGCGTAGTCGCCATCTTCTTTTACTAATGTGCGTGCTGGTAGGCCGTCACTTAAATGTGCAACTAAGGTTTCTAATAACCCTTTTTGCTGTACTGCGTCTTTGGCGCCACCTTTAGCAACACGAGTTACGCGAGATAATTGCTTTTCGCAAGACTCTAAGTCCGCTAAAACCAATTCAGTATTGATGATATCAACATCGTCAGCTGGGGAAATTTTATTGGCAACGTGAATTACGTTTTCATCTTCAAAGCAGCGTACAACGTGAGCGATCGCGTCGGTTTCACGAATATTGGCTAAGAACTGGTTACCCAGACCTTCACCTTTCGAAGCACCTTCTACTAGACCAGCGATATCTACGAATTCCATCGTTGTTGCCAAAACTTTTTCTGGCTTAACAATTTCTGCTAATGCGTCAAGACGGGCATCAGGCATTGGCACCATGCCTGAGTTAGGCTCGATGGTACAGAAAGGAAAGTTCTCTGCGCCGATGCCGGCTTTGGTCAGAGCGTTAAAAAGAGTCGATTTACCAACGTTGGGTAGACCAACGATTCCGCATTTAAAACCCATCGTGATGTCCTATATTAATTAGCTAATTCTATGCTTTAAAAGAGTGAAGTCTGTTCATGGCTTTACCCCAATCGCCTTTTAAGGCATCGGGTAATACGCGACTGGCTTCATCAATTGTCGCGTCCATTTGTGTTTTTTCATCGGCGCTGGGGCGACCTAATACGTGCCCAGTCACTCGACTTTTATCCCCTGGATGGCCAATGCCAATGCGCAGACGATGAAAGTTTTTATTATTACCTAAGCAGGCAATGATATCACGTAGGCCATTTTGGCCACCGTGACCGCCGCCGGTTTTTAGCTTGGCGACCCCTGATGGTAAATCTAACTCATCATGGGCGACTAAAATTTCGTCGGCATTAATTTTGTAAAAGTTCGCTAGCGCCTGTACGGCTTGACCACTTTTATTCATAAAAGTCGTTGGAAATAATAACCAAACGTCTTGGCCATCAATGCGGCCTTGGCCACTGAGTCCAAAGAACTTTTTATCGGCTTTTAGCTGAATATTATATGCGCGGGCAATCTCTGAGATAAACCAAGCACCAGCATTATGGCGAGTCGCTTCGTATTCAGAACCTGGATTGCCTAAACCGACTATGAGTTTAATTTTGCTCATCTTTAATATTGTTTATCTACTGTCAATATGTTGATTAATTGTTGGCCATTATAAAAGAACTGGCATAAAAAAGGGCTCATAAATGAGCCCTTTTTGCTGTTTTCTCTCAAATTCAACAAGGAAGTTGAGAGAAAGAAGATTACTCTTCGCCAGCTTCTTCGCCAGCTTCGTCGTCTTCAGCAACACCTTTAGGTGTGAACAAAGAAACAACCGCTGTATCGTGATCAGCACCGTGAGACAGAGCCAAAGACTGAACGCCTTTAGGGAACTTGATGTCTGACAAGTGAATTACTGAACCAGCTTCAGCTTCAGCAAGATCGATTTCGATGAACTGAGGAAGATCGCCAGCTGCACAGATAATATCGATGCTAGTCATCTGGTGATTGATCTTAGCGCCGCCAGTCTTAACAGCAGGGCAAGTATCTTCATTGATGAAGTGAATTGGAAGGTGCTGCTTGATGATTGTAGACTTGCTTACGCGCAAGAAATCAGCGTGCATAACGTGATCACGAGCTGCGTGACGCTGCATATCTTTCAATACAACCTGCTCAGTTTTTTCACCGATGTTCAAAGTGATGATAGAGCTGTAGTAAGCTTCGTTTTCTAGGGCTTTTTTCAACTCGTTAGCTTTCAACGTAATGTTGGTAGGCTTACGTGCGTTACCGCCAGTTTTTCCGCCATAGATGATAGCTGGAACTAGATCTTCTAAACGACGTAGGCGGCGGCTCGCACCTTTCCCTACTACTTCGCGAAGTTCTGCGTTCAATGATAAATCGGACATGATGTCTTCCTTTCTTCTATAAATAAAATCGCTGCATCTTTCATTAAGATTAAAGCGACTAAGTGCAGAAAACCCCAAGGGTAAAATACCCCTGAGGTTCTCTATTTGTTAGGAGTTTTGCGACCAAACCCCTAACGTGAAACTGTTGTTTCTAAACTATTATCTAGCGAAACGTTAGTTATCTAAACATAGCGCTGATTGATTCTTCGTTATTAACACGACGAATTGATTCAGCTAATAGGCCAGCGATCGTTAATTGACGAACACGACCCGATTTTTGTGCGGCTACAGACAATGGAATAGTATCAGATACTACTAATTCATCGAGAGAAGAAGACTTCAAACGATCAATGGCTGGGCCAGATAAAACTGGGTGAGTACAATAAGCAACAACGGCTTTTGCACCACGTTCTTTTAATGCAGCAGCGGCGTGGCATAAAGTGCCTGCCGTATCGACCATGTCATCAACCAAGACACAAGTACGACCTTCAATATCACCGATGATGTTCATCACTTCGGCAACGTTGGCTTCTGGGCGACGCTTATCAATAATCGCTAGATCAACATTTAACTGCTTAGCGATAGCACGTGCGCGAACAACACCACCAACGTCAGGAGAAACAACCACAAGGTCTTCATATTTCTGACGAGCGATGTCATCTAATAAAATTGGCGAACCGTATACGTTATCAACAGGGACACTGAAAAAGCCCTGGATTTGGTCGGCGTGTAAATCAACCGTTAATACGCGGTCGATACCAGCACCTACCATCATGTCAGCAACAGCGCGGGCACTAATTGGCACACGAGCACTACGCGGACGACGATCTTGGCGTGCATAACCGAAATAAGGAACAACTGCAGTAATACGAGCAGCGGAAGCACGACGTAAACCATCTGCCATTAGCAGAAGTTCCATCAAGTTATCGTTGGTAGGAGTACAGGTCGGTTGAATAATGAAGGCGTCTTTACCACGCACATTTTCATTAATTTCAACAGTGATTTCACCATCACTGAATTTACCTACGGACATTTCGCCCATTGGAATATCTAAACGTTCAACAACAAGCTTGGCTAATTCAGGATTGGCGTTGCCGGTAAATACCATCAGTTTGGACACTATGGGTCACCTTTAGATTTTTTCAATAATGGATAAGAAAGAAGTTGGCTGAGGTGGCAGGATTTGAACCTGCGCATGACGGGATCAAAACCCGTTGCCTTACCGCTTGGCGACACCCCAACTTTTTTAAAACCGTTTTTTCAAACGGAGCCGAATAATACCTTATGTGCAGAAGAAAGGTTAGTACCTTTCGCAATAAATGCATTTAATTCAGCTGGAAGCTTACTTGCAACAATCGTTGCTTTGTTCTCTGAAGCAAAGCTTAAGAAAACACAAGCTCCAGTCCCAGTCATCTTAGCAGAACCAAATTTGTTTAGCAAATTCAATGTCTTACCAATTTCAGGGTTGAGTTTCGAGGCAACTAACTGACAGTCATTTCTAACTGTGTTTGCTGCTTGTCCCTCAAGTGCGTGGCGCATATTAAGGATCTCGCTGTCCCTTGTCAACTCTTTGTGCGAAAAAATTTCTTTGGTATCGGAATGGGCATTTGGGCAAGCGACTAAGAACCAATTTTCAGCCAGATCGGGTAATGGGGTAATCAGTTCTCCAACCCCTTCTGCCCAGCAGGCTTGGCCTTTAATAAAGACAGGTACATCGGCACCGAGCTTAACTCCGATAACTGCCAGTTCTTCTAAGGATAAGTCGAGCTGCCATAATTTATTTAACGCGAGCATGGTGGTGGCGGCATTTGAGCTTCCCCCACCGAGTCCTCCGCCCATGGGTAATATTTTTTCGAGGGTTATATCAGCGCCGCACACTTTATCCTTCGCTTGAGGGTGGTTTTGTAAGCTGCGGGCGGCCTTGGTAATTAAATTATCTTCGAAGTTGACCCCATCCACCGCTGGGCTAAGGGTTAGTTTATTATCATCGCGAAGACGAAAGCTAAGCTCATCACCATGATCAACGAACTGAAAAATGGTTTGTAACTCGTGGTAGCCATCACTTCGCTGCCCTGTGATATGCAGCATTAAGTTGAGTTTTGCCGGCGCGGGAACAGTGATCCAGTTGGATGGAGTATTAGTCATAATCAATCGTCCACTCTTTAATGGCAAAAATGAATTTAAAGTTATGGCCTTTGATTTTGATTCGTCCAGGAAGCCAGGTGTCTTCCTGGCGCTGATAGCGTGAAAATTCAACTTGCCAGCCATGCTGCTGTAAACCTGCCAATAATCCCATGCTATCGCGTTGTTCCGTGGATGCTGAGTGAGGGCTGGCTTGGCCTTTTACCCAGTAGCGAATATCTAATACTGGAAACTCCCAGCCTAAATAACGATTCATAAGGTATTGCGCAGAAGGGGCATGAACAGGTTCTTGGCTGGGTAGAGTTAAGCTTGCTTGGCCATTATTACCGACTAAGCGACTAGAGCCTTGACCAAAAGGGCCGGATAAAAACAAATCAAAATCTTCGTCATCTTGCAGCCAAGTGAGGTAGCCGGTCGCGGAATCTTCAGGACTGACGACGGAAAGCTTGCCGCGAACTTGCCACTTTTGAATTTTATTGAGCTGACTTTCGAGGACTTGGCTATCTTGCTGTAAGTTGAATACGCTACAGCCGGTGAGGCCTAGGCTGAATGATAGCACTAGGCTGATGAATATAAATTTCATTACTAAAAGGATCACTTAAACTGAGGTTACTTAATGGGAGGCTCTACATCGAAGCGTTGCAGAGTATCTTTAATAATTGGGCTATCAGGTTTTTGTTCTAACCCTTGCTGCCAAATAGATTGGGCTTCTTCATTACGTTGCAACTGCCAAAGCACTTCGCCTAAGTGAGCCGCGACTTCATGGTCAGGGAAGTCATTGAAAGCACGCTGTAATAATTCTAGCGCTTTATATAGATCCCCTAAACGATAATATACCCAGCCTAAACTATCGATAATGGCGGGATTATTAGGTGAAATTGCTAGCGCTTCTTGAACCAGTGATAGTGCTTCATCAATACGATCCGTTTTATCGGCTAGGGTATATCCCAATGCATTAATCGCTTCAGCATTTTTAGGGTTTAAGCTAATGATTTGGCGTAAATCGGTTTCTAATTGTGCTAGGTTGCCCATCTTCTCGGCTAATAATCCACGGCTATAAAGCAGGTTGATATTATCGGGAGAGACTTTAAGCGCTTCATCCGCTAATTGGTAAGCGTCAGTATGAAGGTCATGTTTGATTAATAATTCAATTTCTAACTGTACGAGTTCAGCTTCAAAATCAGGAAACTCGCTGCGTCGGTGCGTAAGGTAATCTCTAGCGGCATTGATATCTTCATGCTGAATCAAAAGTCCGGCTACTTTTAACTGTGCAGGTAAGAACTGACGACCCTTTCGTACTTGGCGGTAATTACGTAATGCTCTCTGCTCATCATTTTGTAGCTCAGCAATGCGAGCGAGATAGAAGTAGGAATCACTTGAAATACTGTCCTGCAACGTGAGAGCGCTCAGTGTTGCAATGGCTTCATCAAACTCTTCTAGCTCCATGTGTAATAGGCCTAGAGAAAGTTGAATCGAATTATCATCCTTAAAAAGCTGAGCGAGATATTGGAAAGCGGCTCTTGCTTCGCTAAAGCGTTTTAAGTCAATCAATATACGTGCGCGTAATACCCCAATACCTTTATGTTTAGGCATATTATTATGCAGTTTGTCGAGCCAGGTTAGCGCTTCTTCGGCTCGACCTAGCTTGTGTAAAGTTCGGGCCTTGCTAAGGGCTGCGGCGGTATATTTTTCACGCAGCGATAATGCTTTATCGAGAGCAGCGAGCGCAGCTGGGTAGTCTTCTAGTTGTAATAATAGGCTTCCTTGTGCCATCCACAGCTGGGCATAGTCGCTGTGTTTTTGGCTTAAAATTTCAAACTGAGCTAATAAGTTCAGCTTTTCCTCACGGCTTAAGTGTTGTGCATTCAGAGCCAAGTAGTCGAATTGGCTGGCCCCAGCTAATTCTAATACCGCTTCCATATGGTTGAGGGCCGTTGAAAAATCACCGGCTTTCATTAGTGCTTGGGCAAGGATTTGATGGGCTTGAGCTTCAAATGGGTCGCTGGTAATCCAGATTCTTGCCGCTTCAAGTGTAAATTGGTTGCTGCCCAAATATTGGGCAATGCGGGTAGCGCGTTCAGCGATACCGGGATCTTGTGTTTTTCGTGCTTGATCGAGGTAATTTGCTAATGAAACTTCATATTGATGTCGCTGCCCGGCAACCTCGGCCACGAGCAGTGAATATAACGTAGGGGCAGGAAAAGGCTTATCGTCAGCAATGACAACAGGCTGTTCGGCAGTCACCGTTTCTGTATTTGAAGCTTGATTGGGAAGGCTATCTTGCTCACTTACTGGCTGCAAGGGCAAATAAGAACATCCCAACATCATACTATTAGCCAGTATCAGGCTAAAAATCCGTACTAACATAACCATCTTTATCCATTTGTTCTGTCAATAGCATACTCTGAAAACTTGCTAAAAGTCAGAGTTATGTCTTTATTATGGGCGAAATAATGGTAGACAGATGAATGTGGAAAAGATTTCGTCTTTATTTCCCGTTATACTGTGATTCTTTAGTTAATATGCATCATCTTTAAGGTCAGATTTCGTCTCAAATGGGTATCATAGCGCTCGGCATAAATCACAAAACCGCTCCAGTAGCTGTGCGTGAGAAGGTTTCCTTTGATCCTGCAACCATGCCGGATGTTCTCCAGCAGGTCTTGCAATCATTGGCTTCAGTGACTGAAGTGTCGATTCTATCGACCTGCAACCGAACCGAAATATACTGTTCCTACGAAAACGAACTTGCCAATGCCGATGATATTGCTGGAAAATCGATACTTTCGTGGCTTAGTGGCCACCATGATGTTGATGAACAGGTACTATTTGATTCGTCATACATTCATCATAACTCCGATGCTGTACAGCATATGATGCGGGTTGCCAGTGGCTTAGATTCTTTAGTCCTTGGTGAGCCGCAAATCTTAGGGCAATTTAAATCCGCCTTCGCCGTTTCTCAGCAGGCGGGTACCACCGGCAGTGATCTGGGTCGATTATTCCGCCAAACATTTAGCGTGGCAAAAGAAGTTCGCACCAATACCGCCATTGGCCAAAATCCTGTATCCGTTGCTTTTGCTGCGGTCAGTATGGCGAAGCACATCTTTTCCGATTTTAGTAAGAGCACGGCTTTATTAATTGGTGCCGGTGAGACCATTGACCTTGTTGCCAAGCATTTAAAAGATGCCGGCATCAAGCAAATCATTGTGGCTAACCGTACCTTGGCTCGTGCGCAAAAACTCGCCGAGCAGTTTCATGCCGAAGCCGTATTGCTTGAAGATATTGCTCAAGAGTTACCTCGTGCAGATATTGTTATCTCTTCTACTGCCAGTCCATTGCCGATCTTGGGTAAAGGAACTGTAGAGCGGGCTCTGAAGAAACGCCGTCATGCGCCAGTATTTATGGTGGATATTGCGGTACCGCGAGATATTGAAGAAGAAGTCGGTGATTTAAACGATGTCTTCCTTTATACCGTGGATGATTTAAAAGACATTATTGAAGAGAATGTGAAATCCCGACAAGATGCTGCAATTCAAGCTGAGCAGCTTATTGTTTCGGGTGTCGAACGTTTTATGCGAGAATTGCGTTCACTCGATGTTGTCTCAACGGTAACCTCATTGCGCAGCCATGTTGAAGAGTTACGCGATGAATGTTTGATCAAGGCGCGTAAACAGCTTGCTAACGGTGATGATCCGAGCAAGGTATTGCAGCAATTTGCGCATACTTATACCAATAAAATATTACACACGCCGACCAAGCAAATGCGTCAAGCCGGGGCCGAAGGCCAGCTTGAAGTCATGGACTGGGTACAAGAATTATTTCAACTCTCAAGTGATGCCGAACCTCGTGCTACTGAGATAAAAGAGAAGAATAAAGCAGAATGAAACAATCTTTAGTTCATAAATTAGAACACTTGAGCGAGCGTTACGAAGAAATCGGCCACTTGTTAGGGGATAATGAAATTATCTCCAATCAGGATAAATTTCGAGCGTTATCGAAAGAATATGCTGAATTAGAGCCTGTAGTACAAGCTTATGAAGCGTTTACTCAAGCACAAGACGATTTGGCTGAAGCCGAAGCGTTATTAAAAGACGAAGACCCTGAAATGCGTGAAATGGGTCAAGAAGAGTTTAAGTCAGCGAAAGCAACGCTAGAGCGTTTAGAAGACGAATTACAAATTCTATTGCTACCTAAAGATCCTAACGATGGTCGAAACGTCATCTTGGAAGTGCGTGCCGGTACGGGTGGGGATGAAGCGGCTATCTTCTCTGGCGATTTATATCGTATGTATTCTCGTTATGCTGAAAACCAAGGCTTTCGGGTTGAAGTTTTAAGTACCAATGATGGCGATCATGGTGGTTATAAAGAAATCATCGCTCGTATCTCGGGTACGGATGTTTATTCGCAATTAAAATTTGAATCCGGTGCTCACCGAGTTCAACGTGTACCTGAAACCGAGTCTCAAGGGCGTGTTCATACTTCGGCTTGTACCGTTGCAGTGATGCCTGAAGTGGAAGGCGAAGGCGATATTGAAATTAAGAAATCAGATCTTCGAGTTGATACCTTTCGTGCCTCGGGTTCTGGTGGTCAGCACGTTAACAAAACGGATTCCGCGATTCGTTTAACCCACATCCCAACAGGGTTTGTGGTTGAGTGTCAGGACGAACGTTCTCAGCATAAAAACCGTGCTAAAGCGATGACGGTATTGGCGAGCCGAATTAATGATGCCGTATTGCAAAAGCAACAGGCAGAGCAAGCGGCTGAACGTAAAAGTCTAGTCGGAAGCGGAGACCGTTCTGAGCGTATTCGTACCTATAACTATCCACAAAGTCGCGTAACAGATCACCGTATTAACTTAACCTTGTATAAGTTAGACGAAGTGATGCAGGGTGACTTAGGTGCCATCTTGAAGCCACTGATTAGTGAGCACCAAACAGAGCAGCTTACCGCGCTTGGTTCGCAAGATTAAGTTCATCTAACTACGCGTTAAAATAGCCAGTGAAAAGGAATGTTAAGTGGAATCTTTGATTTTAGAACCATGGATGGTGCTTTTCTTCTTTTCACTGCTGTTATTAGCTTGCTGCTTTGGCAGCCTGTTAATCGGTAAAAAGTTGGGTGGCAAACAGATTGAGGCGACGAACCAGCAGCTGCAAATAGAGAATGCTTTACTCAAACAAAAAATGCAGAGTCAGCAGCAACATTATCAAGAATTACGTCAGCAAGATCAGCAAGCTTTTAGCCAGCAGCAGCATCAGCAAAAACAAAGTTTTGAAAACCTCTCAAATAAAATATTCAACGAAAAACAGCAGCAAAATAAGCAAGGCCTTGATGCCATTTTGCATCCTTTTAAAGACCAGTTAGAAGGGTTGAGGAAAAAAGTTGAAGATGTTTATCTGCATGATGCAAAAGATCGCGCAGCACTAAAAGCCCAAATAAATGAACTCTATCGCCTGAACCAAAATATAACCGAAGAAGCGAGTGCGTTAAGCAAAGCGTTGCGGGGTGATAAAAAAACTCAGGGAAATTGGGGCGAACTTGTTTTAGAGACTGTATTAGAACGCTCGGGTTTACGCTTAGGCGAAGAGTATGTTCGAGAGCAAAATCATAAAGCCGATGACGGACAGAACTATCGCCCAGATGTCATTATTAACTTACCGGAAGGTAAGCACATTATCGTTGATGCTAAAGTGTCTCTTAACGCTTATAACGACTATATCAATTCAGAAGATGAAACGGACAGCCAGCATTTTTTAAAACAGCATATCGACGCTATTCGTAACCATATAAAAAGTCTATCGGCGAAAGCCTATCAACAGTTGCCAAGCTTACACAGCCCTGATTTTGTTTTTATGTTTATGCCGATAGAACCTGCGTTTATGGCCGCTTTTCAGCATGATGAGAAGCTCTTTATGGATGCCTTTGATCAACGCATCGTGGTGGTAACTCCGACGACATTATTGGCCAGTTTACGAACCGTAGAAAGTTTGTGGGCAATTGAACGCCGTGGCCGCAGTGCAGATGAGCTCAGTGAACAGGCGGGAAAAGTTTACGATCGCTTGCGTATAGTGGTCGAGAAAATGGATAAGCTAGGGACACAGCTCAATAGCGCGCAAAAAACCTATGATGAAACTTATTCTTCACTGGCGTTAGGGCGAGGCAATTTAGTGAATACGGCGAATCAGTTTGTTGAGCTTGGGGTGAGAATTAAAAAGAAAATCCCTCAAGGGAACGTCGAAAATAAAAGCCGAATGGAAAAAAGTGATAGCATGGAGAGCAGCAATGAAACGTCGTGAATTTTTATCATTATCCTTAATATCGGCAATGGCATTGCAGGTTCCCCGAGTCAGTGGGGAAATACTCGCTCAAGATATTAAAAATGAGCCATTGGATATTAAGCGATTACTTTCGTTTTTAGATTCTTTACAGGTTGAAAGCTTGGTCACCGAAGGCGAGTGGGACCTTGGGCAGATATTTAATCATGCCGCGCAAAGTATTGAATTTTCAATCGATGGTTATCCACAGCATAAGTCTGATTTTTTCAAACAAACCGTGGGTACATTAGCATTCCAAGGGTTTGCCTTATGGGGCAAGATGACCCATGGATTGGCTGAAGGTATTCCTGGAGCAAAGAGCATTTCAGCATCTCAAGATCCGTATCAGGGGTTAGCTAGGTTGAAGCAATCTTTGCTTCGCTTTGATCAATATCAGGGTAATTTACAGCCACACTTTGCTTATGGCAATTTGACCAAGCAAGAATATGCCTTAGCTCATGTGCTGCATTTAAATAACCACTTTGAGGAAGTTCGCCTTGTCCAGACTGCGTGATTTAAAAGGCTTTGGCCCCAAGAGTGAAGAAATACTCGCGCAAGTAGGAATTGAATCCGTCGAGCAGTTTATGCAAGTCGACCCCTTTCAGTTATATGCGGACTTAAAGCAAAAGGTAAAAGGCACGGGATTGAATTCCATTTATGCCATTATAGGGGCTCAGCAAGACGTGCATTGGCAAGAAGTTGCCCGTACACAAAAGTATGAAATCTTACTGCGCTTAGACGATATGGGATTAGCCCCAGCGAAACCTAGTAAGAAATAGCCAGCCCTTAGTCTGATACGTTAGAATGATAGCAATAGCAAACTCCCTTAATTCCAAACGATATCCATCAGCATGACAGACAAGCCTTCTCGCCCCAAAAGCAGTGATTCATTAAGTTCTGCAGACGACCTATTTGCCGATAGTGCTGGCCAGCAGTTAGCAGGGCAGTTCACGTTTGATAGTGCTGTGGCTCGAGTTTTCCCCGATATGATCAAGCGCTCGGTGCCCGGTTATGCCGAAACGGTTGCTATGTCTGGGGTGATTGCGGGTGAGTATGCGCGTGATAATACCCATTTATACGATCTTGGCTGTTCATTGGGCGCGGTTACGCTCGCGATGCGTCATGGGGTTAAGGCGCAGAACTGTAAGATTATAGGCATTGATAATTCTGCTGCGATGATTGAGCAAGCTGGGCATTATTTAGCGTTGGATGAGGGGAGTGTTGAGGTTGAGTTGGAATGTGCCGATATTACTGCGCGACCGATTGAGAATGCCTCTGTTGTCGCATTGAATTACGTACTGCAATTTATCGCCCAAGAACAACGCCTAGCGCTATTGCAGCAAATCGCTGCGGGTCTGAATGAGGGTGGTGCTTTAATCTTATCGGAGAAGATTTGTTTCAACGATGATGAGCAACCCTTGCAAGATAAGCTGCACTTAGATTTCAAACGAGCCAATGGCTATAGCGAATTAGAAATCGCGCAAAAACGCAGTGCTATCGAAAACGTACTGATCCCTGAAACCGAAGAGGCTCATATTGCGCGTTTAAAACAAGCTGGTTTCAGTCGTGTCATTCGCTGGTATCAATGCTTTAACTTTGCTTCCTACTTAGCGATTAAGTAACCGCTAAGTCATTAACAGAATAGAACTTCATTATGAACGTAGATGTATTTTCTTGGTTTGACGATATTCAAGCCGCGATGTCAGAAGAAGGCAGCTTATTAGCGCCTTGGGCCAAAGTATTGCCGCAGCAATTGCACGCGATTTTTAATGAAAAAGTGCACGGTGACCAACAGCGCTGGTTAGATGCGCTAGAAAACTTACCGGCGATTGATAATGTCAGCCGAGACATTCAGCAAGATCGCATTCAATTAAGCAGTGAAAGCATCAATGAAGAAGTTGATGCTCAAATAAAGTCTGGCTTGCAGCAGTTAAGCCCTTGGCGTAAAGGTCCTTTTCAATTTTTTGCGACGCACATTGATACCGAATGGCGCAGCGATTGGAAATGGCAACGTATAGCCTCCCACTTGGCACCACTAGAAGGGCGTACTATTTTGGATGTGGGCTGTGGCTCGGGTTATCACATGTGGCGTATGTTAGGGGCCGGTGCTCACCGTGTCGTCGGTATTGATCCGTCGCGTTTGTTTTTGGCTCAGTTTCAAGCGTTTAAGCAATATGCCCAGTCTGGGCAAGAGGAATCGTTGAATATCGATCTATTGCCACTGCGCATGGAAGATGTGCCTAGACCTTTAAAAGCATTCGATACTACCTTTTCTATGGGGGTTTTGTACCATCGGAAGTCACCACTGGATCATCTAACAGAATTAAAAGATACGCTAAAGCCTGGTGGTCAGCTGGTCTTGGAAACGTTGGTGATCGAAGGCGGGCTTGGTGAGGTATTGATGCCAGAAGATCGCTACGCCCAGATGCGTAACGTCTGGTTTCTTCCTAGTTGTGATACTTTATTATTATGGGCGCGCCGAGTTGGTTTTAAGAACCCTCGAATAGTCGAAAAGAATGTTACTAGCCTAGATGAACAGCGTTCAACGGAGTGGATGCAGTATCAGTCTTTAACTGATTTCTTAGATGCTGACGATAAAACGAAAACAGCGGAAGGCTATCCAGCGCCATTAAGAGCGACCTTGATCGCAGAGGCCTAATCTGTCCTGTCAAATTGTTCGAATCTGACATTACTGTCTACACTGTAATAACTAAGTATTTTTTAGTCATTATTAGGGCGATTGCCTAGAGAGAAGATTATGTCAGAAGTCGAACCGCTGAGTGATGAGCAGCGAATTAGTGTTTTAGAGGGGAAGGTGGGTAAAAATCGGACCGTGATTACGATCGTAGCACTGACGATGGTAGTTATTCTTTCAGTCTCTTTTACCGTACTAATTTTAAAGTTGCTTCGTGCTGATGAACCTTATGTGCCCCGTTCAAGCTTTAACGAGCAGAGTGCTATCATTCAAGCGCTTAGCGAAGAAGTTAAGCAGCAGCAATTACTGATTGAGCATCTGACCCTGAGTTATAGTCAAAGCCAAGCCGCCGCTTTTCAACATAATCTTGTGGAGCAAGAACAGAGCTATCAAGAGTTCTTAGGGGCATTAAAGCTGGGGATGTTTGATCTTGCTAAGATGGTTCAAGGGTCACGGACTTGGCTAGATGTGTATAACGATAAACTCGATGATGCGAAAAATGCGAGTATTGCTCGCGAAAAAGCGTTAAAGCGGTTATCAATCAAAAAACCGAACTAATCTATCCATACTTCACGAATGGGCTCGCCAAAATCATCATAGATAATTTTCTTTCTCGGTCGTGACGGTTTAGCTGGGGCGGGGGCCGAGCCTGATTTCTTGCGCTCGTCGACGGCTTTTAATTCATCTACTAGCGGCGTACGAGTCTGCTTACCTTGTTCAAAACCACTGCTTCGATCATCAATTTTACCATTGATTAACCCGCTTTCACCGCGTTGAAATTCATGTACAGCGCCGCCTTGATCGAGAAAACTCTCAATCTCACTTTGCATCTGTTGTCGAATTTCGCGCTTAGTTGGGCGTTTATGCATAGTTTATGGTCAAGGTCACTTGTGTAAAAGAAAAGTATAGGCGATAAAAGTAATCTGATAGTTTACAGTACTTTCAACGATTCACGTAATTAAGGCTAAATCTAATGAAAATGACAATAAAAGCGCTCACGACCTTAATGGTTATATTTTCAGTGTTGGGCTGTACAGAAGAGAGTATTAATAAGTTATCTCGTCAAGCTGATAACTTATTAGGGGAAGATCTCAAGGTTTCATATGTCGATGCTGGTCAAGTCGTTAAAACATGGACCGTAAAAGACGGCAAGATCACTACTGGACGCGATGATCAAGGGCGAGCGATTGGTTATTACTATTTCTGGAGTGTGGAAACCGGTTATGTACAACTTCCAATTGAACGAACTTTAATTGAAGAGATCAGATAATAAAGATTTAATTATTTTTCGACTAGAAGCTAAAACAAAAATGAAAGATGCCTTGAAAAAAACGATACAGCCTTATGCCGCCCGGCTTATTTCCAGTGATCAAATACTTAACCTAAAGCGTCATTTGTTTGAGGTTAAAAGAAAGCTACTGGCTAAGCCACATCAGGTCGATGTGTATTTGAGAATAGATGACCCTTATAGCTATTTATTAATGCAGGTTTTGGCAGAATTTGAGGCGCGCTTTGAGATAGAAATTCATTGCAAAACCATTAAGCATTTGCAAGAGGATATGTATCCTGAAGTTGAAATGTGGCATACCAATGGTTTTTTCGACGCGGGGCAGTTAGCGCATCTGTATGATTTACAGTGGCCACAGAAAGCTCCGATTAAGAGCAGTGCGATTATCAGTCGTGGTACTGAGTGCTTGTTGCAATTAGAAGCGGCATTTAATGGTCAAAGCATTAATTGGCAGCTGTTAAAAACCGTATTTGAAGGTTATTGGTTCTCGCAAGCCGAGAAGTTTGAGTTGAATAAAGAGTTTGAATTAATAGACTCGTTAAGTATGGGGCGACAACTTGAAGCCAATGAGATGACCTTGAGAGAAAAAGGTCATTATATGAGTGCCATGCTGAACTATGAGGGTGAGTGGTATTGGGGCTTGGACCGACTTGATCATCTAGAGCAACGACTATTTAGTCTTGGACTAGGGAAAGATAAGAATGATGAGGTTTATTTTAATAAAACCTATGTCGATCTTTATCAGTCGAAACCGTTATCAAAGCCTGATGATCGGTTGAAAAAGCTGACTCTGTTCTTTTCTATACGCAGTCCTTATTCTCATATTGGTTTAGAGCAAGCGATGAAACTTGCACAGCATTACCAGTTAGAGCTTGAGGTTAAGCCTGTGCTCCCTATGATTATGCGAGGGCTTTCTGTTCCTAATACCAAGAAAATGTACATCTTTCATGATACTAAGCGGGAAGCGCAAAAATTAGGCATCGATTATGGTTTTGTTGCAGACCCTCTCGGTAAGGGAGTCGAGCGTTGTTATACCCTATTCAGTTATGCACAGAGCCTAGGCTGTGAGCAGCAGTACTTATTAAATTATGCTCAAGCAGTCAACGCTCAGGGGATTCATTCAGATACCGATGCCGGATTAAAAAGCATCGTTGAGCGTAGTGGAATGGAATGGGAAAAAGCACAAGAAATATTAGCCCAACCAGAAGCGAATACAGCCTGGCAAGAATGGGCAGAAAATAATCGACAACAGATGGTTGCTCTAGGATCTTGGGGGGTGCCTACCTTTCAATACGATGATTTGGTTCTATGGGGGCAAGATAGAGCGGGCTTGATTGAGAATCGAATCAAGGCAAACTTATCGACAACTGAATAATTGTTTAAAAAACAGTCAATGATGTGCGAGAATACACCGCAAATCGCGCCAGAATGTGTATTCATTAATGAATATGTCGTTGTTTTAACATTCTGACATAAAACTCCATTACACTTGGCCCCGCATTCAGTAGAATGTCTGGCTTATTATGGAAAAAATAAATATAAAGAGATGGTTTTGAAGGCAATCTGGTCCGCTAAGTGGTATTTGATTATCGGTTTATTCTGTTATTCAGTATTTTTATTGTTAACAGCACCATTGGAATTTATCTGGCCAAAAGTACAGCCTCATATTGGCCGCTTACCGGTACAAATTGAACTAGTGACGGGCACGCTTTGGCAAGGTCAAGCACGAGTCAAAATACCTAAGGTTGGCAAGGTTTCGGGTCAATGGGATATTCAGCTCAGTGATCTGTTATTAGGGCAGCTTGCTGCAAAAGTTAATGTTCAAGGTGACGAATTAAAACTTGAGGGCAAGGTAATCGCTAACCAGACAAAGGTTGAGCTGATTGATACCAAAGCCTTTATGTCTTCACGCTATCTTGAATCCGTCCTTCGCCAAGGACGGTCGAGTCTGACCGGAGACTTTGAACTCAATAAATTTAATGCGGAATTCTCGCTAGCGGATAAGCAGATATTAACCGCAGATGGACGTTTATTATTCAATGGTGGCCATGTTAGCTTCCCTGTGGATGGTAAAAAGATAGATGCCGAATTACCGATTCTTGTAGGGGCATTGAGCAAGCCTGGGGATAATGTTGAATTGATCATCACGAATACCGAAGGCCAATCAATTGGTACCGGTTATGTGCAACCTGATGGTTGGGCTGGTATTGCGATACGTCGTCGATTCTTAGATATATTAGGTCAAAAATGGCCGGCAGATGTTGAAGAAGATAAAGTCATTTTTGAAGCCTCACAAAAAATATTATGAAAATATGGAACGTGGTAACGCAGGGAATGAAAGTGAGACTAGGGTGGTTAGGTTGTGAGTGAGCAAGCAGTAGTTATTTTGCCTTGGCAGCGATTCGCTCTTATTGCGGGTAAGCTTACCTTTACGTTACTCATCGCGAGTCAATTAGCGGTGTTTACTTGGATGATACTTTCTCCAAAAACATTAGTACTAGCGGAACCAAGCCGTGCGAAAGGCGCAGCCAATTTACAGCAAGGTCAAAGCAGCATTGCTGATTGGCATATCTTTGGTGATGCCGCGGTTGAAGTTGTAGACGTTCCTAAAGAAGTCAATGCGCCTAAAACACGTTTACGCCTAGAGTTATTGGGTGTGATGGCGGCGAGTAAAACAGAGAATTCAAGTGCGATTATTGCACCCAAAGGCGGTCGTGGTGAAAACTATCGTGTTGGGGATGTGGTTCAAGGGCGTACCAAGCTAGCGGCAGTTCACCAAGATAAAGTGATCCTAGATAGTAATGGTAAATTAGAAACCCTTAAGTTTGATTTAACCCGTAAGCAAGGGATTCAGAAATCAAGCAAGCCAACCCCAGCGCAAAGAAAAAAGCAAAGTCGCGGTACGCTGAAAGATCGCTTTAAAAAAGTACGTAATGCCTCTGATGCGGTTACTTTGTTAAGAGATGAAGTGGCGAATAATCCTGCTGGTGCTTTGAAGCAACTAGGTTTAGAAACCTCTGCTAATGGCTCGGGCTATAAAGTATCCAATTCTGGTTCCATGCTAACTCAGTTAGGTTTGCAACCAGGAGATGTAATCTTGTCTGTCAATGGACAGACATTAGGCAATCTTGATGATGATCAAATGTTATTAGAGCAAGTGACTAATAGCGGCCAAGCGCGGTTAGAAATACAGCGTGGCAATCGTCGTTTTGTCGTTAACCATACCATTAAATAAGGACTTAATCGGTGTTTAAGCGTTTTTGTAAAATAGCCTTGTTGGCCATGTCTATTGCCATCACAGTGCCTACTACGATTGTTCATGCAGAAGATCAAAACTGGCAAGTTAATCTTAAAGATGCCGATATCTCTGCTTTTATAGGTCAAATTGCCGACATTACGGGTAAGAGCTTCGTTATCGACCCTAGAGTGAAAGGTAAGGTAACAGTGGTTTCTACGGAAACCATGAATACCGAAGCCGTATACGAACTCTTCTTATCGGTTCTAAAAGTTCATGGTTATGCGGCTGTACCTGCTGGCGAAGTGATTATGGTGGTGCAGCAAAATTCGGTTAAGCAGCAAGGCCGAGATTTAGAAGCCAAGTTTAAGAAGCAAAGCCAAGAAATGGTCACTAAAGTGATCACCATTAAAAATACTCCGGCGTTAGATTTAGTACCGATTCTGCGTCCGCTGGTGGCTAAGTATGGTCATTTAGCTGGGGTGAAATCTGCGAATGCTTTGATTATTTCTGATCACGCATCAAATATTAATCGCATCGAACAGATCATCGACCGTCTAGATAAATCCGGTAGTGAAGAATTAGAAGTTATCCAGCTAAAAGAAGCTTGGGTAGGTAACGTCGTCACTATGCTGCAAAGCTTAGACCCAACCAGAGTTGCACAAGGTAAGGGTTCTAAAAGTGGTGGTGCAGGCAGTATTCGAGTGGTGGCGGATGAACGCAGCAACCGATTAATTATCAAGGGTGAAAAGACATCTCGTGAACGTATTCGTACCTTAATTGAACAACTTGATAAACCTTCTTATTTTTCCGGTAGCGCGAAAGTGATTCGCCTTAAGTATGCCGATGCGAAAAAACTCGCTGAGTTATTGAAAAGCGTGATGAGCGAATCGGATTCGGGCGGTAAAGATGCGAATAAGGCTAAAGGTAAAGCAAGTATTCATGCGGATGAAGAATTGAACGCATTAGTTGTGCGCGCAGAGCCTTCGATCTTAAAAGAAATTGATGACATCATTCATGAGTTGGATGTTCGTCGTGCGCAGGTCTTGATTGAATCGGCGATTGTTGAAGTGACCGGTGATGTAACCGATTCATTGGGCTTCCAGTGGGCTGTCGGGGATGAAGATAATCCTGTATCAGGTACTAATTTCGGTAATGCTGGTAATTCATTAAATAGTATTGCTGGCATGGCGGCGGGAACTACCGCTCCGGCTTTGAGTAACGGTTTAACTTTAGGTGGTTTTAAGCAAACCAATGGTCAAGTTGATTTTGGTGTGGTTATTCAGGCATTAGAAAGCCAGAGCAATACCAACTTGCTTTCAACCCCAAGCATTATGACGTTGGATAACCAAGAAGCAGAAATCGTTGTGGGTCAAAATGTTCCTTTCCTAACAGGCTCTACTTCATCCAGCTCGAACAGTAACCCTTTTACGACTATTTCTCGTGAAGATATTGGTGTGACGCTTAAGATTAAGCCACATATTCACGAAGGCAGTGAATTACGATTGGAAGTTGAAGTGAGTGCAGAATCTGTGGCCAATACCACGGTGCAGGGGCAGGCAGATTTAATTACCAATAAGCGTAAGCTAAAAACCATGATTTTAGCCGCAGACCAAGAAACCATTGTTTTGGGTGGTTTAATCAGTGATGACATTACTGAGACAGAAAGTAAGGTGCCATTATTAGGGGATATTCCTCTACTAGGGTGGTTATTTAAAAGTAAAAGTACCCAGCACGTTAAGCGTAATTTGATGGTATTTTTGCGCCCAACGATCGTATTGGATAAGCAGAAAGCGACCACCTTAACTCATGATAAATACAATGGTATCTGGGAGTTTGAGATGTCGTCAGATGTTGAAGTCGATTCTGTGGATGCCCGCATGAATCAGTTATTTAGAGGTGTTCAGAACACTCAGTAGATTGACAAGTCTGTGAGTGAACACAATTAAAGGCCAGCCAAATAATGCTGGCCTTTTTTATGCCCGTGCGAAAAGCAGATTAAAGTACTTCAATACCTTGCTGTTCTAATAAGTCGACTAGGGCGATCAGTGGTAAGCCAATTAGACTATTAGGGTCGCGACCTTCAAGAGCAGAGAATAAGCGAATACCTAAGCCTTCTGATTTAAAACTGCCGGCGCAGTCGAGGGGCATTTCTTGCTCGATATAACGCTCAATTTGCGGCTGAGTTAAATGACGGAAATGGACAGAGAAGGGTTCAACTAAACTCACTTGTTGCTGGCTTTGGCTATTGAAAACACACAAGCCGGTGAGGAACTTAACCTGCTGACCACTGGCCTGAGTTAGCTGTTTGATTGCATTCTCAATGGTATGAGGTTTACCTAATACAGTTTGCTGGCCATCTATCTCTAAGACTGCACACTGATCGCTGCCAATAATAAGGTGATTGGGGTAATCGCTGGCGAGGGCTTTTGCTTTTTCAATGGCAAGTCGTTGCACGTAATCCCTAGGGCTTTCATTCACATGTAGGCGTTCATCGATATCAGGGCTAGCCATAATAAAAGGCAGCTGTAGTTTTTCTAAAAGCTGTTGGCGATAGCGTGAACTAGAGGCTAATAACAAGGGTAAAGACATAGCGAGGGATACCGAGTGAAAATGAAAAGCAAAAAAAAGGAGCCGAAGCTCCTTTTTACAATAACCTATTAAGGTAACCGATCGATTAAGCTAGGTTCGCGTTAGCGAATTCCCAATTAACCAATGCCCAGAAACCTTTTAGGTAGTCAGGACGTACATTGCGGTAATCAATGTAATAAGCGTGTTCCCACAAATCAACAGTGATAAGCGGTGTTACACCTTCTTCTGTTAGTGGAGTACCAGCGTTAGACGTATTTACGATATCTAGAGAACCGTCGGCTAGTTGAACTAACCAAGTCCAGCTAGAACCGAAGTTGTTAACCGCTTTATCGTTCAATTTTTCTTTTAGTGCTTCGAAAGAACCGAAAGATGCATTGATTTTTTCAGCGATAGCGCCAGTTGGCTCGCCGCCGCCGTTAGGGCTTAAGCTGTTCCAGTAGAACGTGTGGTTCCAGATCTGTGCAGCGTTGTTGAAAACTGGGCCAGTAGAAGATTTAACAATTTCTTCTAGAGATTTGTTTTCATCAGCAGTACCACCGACAAGACCATTTAACTTAACAACGTAAGTATTGTGGTGCTTACCATAGTGAAATGACAAAGTTTCTGCAGAAATGTGTGGCTCTAATGCATCTTGTGCATAAGGCAATGCTGGTAATTCAAACGCCATGTTTTCTCTCCAATATTAGCTGAATGATGCGGGACCAATGAAAAACTCTAATGGGAGTAGAGTTCTTACATCCGCAATCTGGGGTGAATAATAGCACACCTTCAATTATCCGCTACGCATGTAAAAAGTGTGGTTTTAGTTTAATCATCTTATCCGCTATACTAACGCCACAAAAATACCTAAGAAGACATGCTTAGTCGATGGCATGAGGTATTAATAATCATAACAATGAATCAAATTTTCGGGGGCAAGTATGTCAAACGAACAAGAGTCGATGCCAAAGATGCAGGCGTCACAAGAAGACATGGCTATGCGCCAAAAGCAATTACAACAACGCCGTTTGGCAGCTCAACGTGCGGCTAAAGCCAATCCCGCTGCAGCACAGATTGCAGCTCCAGCACCTAAGCAGACGCTTGCGATTGTTGCCCTTGTATTGAGCTTGGCAATGGGTGGTTTTGCTGGTTTCTTATTTATGCAATTACAAGAAGCTAATGCTCAGCTAAGTAAAGCAGAAGGCATTCTGAACGGTCATGCGACAAATTTAGCTGAGCTTAACGACAAGTTATCAGCGTCTGATGAAAATTCAAACTTATCCGTTGATGCGTTAAAGATCCTATTAAAAGACAACGGTAAAGAAATCCGTAAGCTGTGGGATTTAAGTAATAAAACCAACAAACCGAACATTGCTAAAAATGGAAAATCCATTTCTGCGGTTAAGAACTCAATTGCGAAAGTTGATAAAAAAGCGACGAGCATTGATCGTAAGATAGGTAACGTAGACAGCAAGGTCGCTTCTGCTAATAGTAAGATTGATGGCAATAAGAAAAGCATTGGTAGTAATAAGAAGACCATTGCCGATTTAAAAACCAGTTTAGCCCTACAAGAAAAAGCGCTAGAGGATAAGTTAGCTCAAGTTAAATCTTCAGTTAATGGTTTACCTGCAGCCACTGAAAAACGCATCAATGATAATGAACAATCTATTCGTTCTATCGACGCAACACGTAAAAAGTTAAACAGCTCTATGGCTGAAGTTGAGTCTCAGTTTAATGAGATGAAGCTTGAGATTGAAGATATCCAGATTCGTTTGGATCGCATGCAAAATGCTATGACAGGCACTTTATAAAACATTCTGTAATACTTTGGCGATTCCAATGACAGCACAAGCACGGCCGCAACAACTACAGAACATGTTGCAGCAGTGCTTGTCACTGCCGCAACTAACTTCTTCAGACCTCCCTCTATTTCGCCAGCAAATGCGTGCGGGATTTCAGCATTACTCCACACCATTGAATGCAGTTTTTTTGGGTGCCCAAGCGGCGACTCCAGGAATGGCTTTCTTATCGGGTTATCAAAATGCGATTCGTTGCTTAGATAAAACATGCCCAGTGAATGAGTTGGCAGCGTTTTGTGTCTCAGAAAAGGGCGTGAAAAAGCCTTGGGATATGCAAACGCGTCTTCTTGCTGAGGCTGATGGCTATCGATTATCTGGCCAGAAGGGCTATGTGATGTTGATGCCAGATCATTTAGATCGACTTTACATTATTGCTAAAGATGAAGCGGATCAGCTTAAATGTGTTGTATTGAGTTCAACGGCTACTGGGTTAGAAGCTAGCGAAGCGTTAAATGCCCCTTTTGTGCAAGACATTCCCCATGCCGGTATTAGCTTGGATCAGGTCGAAATCTCTACCGCTCAGTTACTGAAAATTGATGGCCACCAACAGGCTAATAAGCCATTTCGTTACTGGGAAGATGTTCATGTTAGTCTCTCTGTGATGGCTTGGATGGTTAGGGAGAGCCTAAATGATGGTCAGTCTTTGGAAGATCTTGATGAATTAACCAGACTAATGTGTCAGTTAATTGAAAAGTTTGAAGAGCAGCCTGACTATTATTCGGCTGAAAGTTTTCCATTGCTGGATGAATGTCAGGAGTTGCTCGAAAGGCATTCAGAAATGCTAAAACCAGAGAGTCTGGAGCAGTGGAAAAAAGACCGCTTATTACTTCAAATGGGGCAAAAAATTCGCCATCTAGTACGGGCTAAATTAGCCCGTTAAGGGTGGAAAAATACGGTGTAAAACCTTTGTAAATTGTTCAGCGGGCAATCACATTGGTCGTAATGTTGGGTGATTGCACGTTTGGGTTGCCAATGACGGGGGCTGTAGTTGATATAGGAATAACTCGGCTAGCACCGACATCGTCTTCCGCTAATTCAAACTGTTTTTGCTGTTGTTTACCTACCGGTGTATCGGCTGCTGTAATGCTTACAGCATCGCGGCTATCTATCCCTGTTTTCCCCATTTCTTTGTTCAAAAGTCTAGGAATATCAAGGCTTTGCGTCGTTGAGCGGTTATAGCGTTTGGCGCGGCTATAGTCGTAATGATGAGGGCGTTTTTTTGCTTCTTCAATCGCTGTGAAGATATCATCAGCGTAATATTCGTCGTGTGGATTTACCCCCCAACTCAAGGTTGGGGCTAGTACCATGACAGATAAGGCTAAAGCCTTAGGCATAGGGAATATCATAACATCACCATGAAGTCTTGATTATGGCGTGATATAGGCTCTAGAGCTGGCCTCAGAGCGAATATCGCTAGCGCTTCCGGAGAAGCCGTCGCCACGATACTCAATTTTTTGAACTATGTATACATCAGGGGCAAGCTCGCTAATGTCTGCGGTAGGCTGTACTGATAAGTCAATTTGTGTCGTCTTTGTATCGGCCAATTGCTCTAGTTCAGAGTCATCTTTTTTACCGGCAAAAGCATCTTGTTCAGATAATTCAAGTGGTGATGTACGCTCAGGTGCTGTGTCTCCAGGGCCCGCCGCTGTTGCATCTAGAGCACCATCAACAATTTCAGTCGACATCTCTTTATTCATTAATTTCGGGAAATCAAAGCTCTTGGATGTAGAGCGGTTATACCAGCGATTACCGACGTAAGCGGTATCATTTGGACGTTCTTCAGCGTTTTTAACCGCAGCATCCAAATCATTGGAGTAATAGTCGTTACCATTCGCTTGAGCGAATACGTGGAATAGTCCACCGCTAAGAATGGTCAGTGTGGTGATGATGAATGGGGTTTTCATTTTACAAACTCCCTGTTTTTGTTATTTTTTGTTATGCGTGGCATCATACAAGCGACAACATAATGATGCAAATGATCCCCTTTGTGGATAGGACATAATAATGATAAGAATCGGATTATTGCTGCTAGCGGTACTTATGCTACCAGGCTGCACAATTTACCAATCTATTGGTCATAACTTCGGAACCTTCGTTTCAGCCCCTAACGGACAAGATTTCCAACCTGTCGGATATCGTTGGGATTATGAACATACGGCTTTGGTCTATGTCTATCGCCCAGCATCAACTTGGGCCAACGATGAGCTAGAAGCCCCCACCTTTTATTTAAATGACGAGCGTCGATTTAATATCAAAGGTAATGGCTATACCTGGTATGAATTGAAGCCAGGCAAGCATGAAATCAAAATCCGTCGTCCTCTTGGAGGACTAGAAGGAATCAAGGTCGGTGATATGCTCGACTTTACCTTGAAGATGGTTACTGAATTAGATATCAATGCACAAGCTGGAAACGTTTATTATTTACGTTATTCTGAAGTGGATAAAGATGCAGCGAAATTTGCAGATATGACGTTCCACGATAACCCTTTGCAGGTTGTGACTCCTGATGTTGCATTAGCAGAAATTCAGCAAACCAATATGCTAGATGAAGGTCGTGGTTTAATTGCTGCAATGCCTCGTATTGATAAAAAAGCTCAACAATTAGCGGCGGCAAAAAAGCAGCAAGCTGAAAAAGAAGCTGAAGCAAAAGAGGAAGAAGGCACTAAGAGCTGGAATCCTTTCTAGTTGCCATCCGTATACTATTAGAACGCGTCGCAAAGTCAGCAATTGCCTGACGCTCCGTTTGAATTGAGTTACAATAAGCTATAACCAGATACCCACCTCCCAGTGGGTATTGCTTATTTAGAGCACTGAAAAGTACTGAAAACTTGATGAGGACGTGACCCATGGCTAATGCCGTCACAGTTGTTCGCCAAGATGATCTGATTGAGAGCATCGCGGACGCACTGCAATATATTTCGTATTATCACCCAAAAGACTTCATCGACGCTGTTCATGAAGCTTATCTAAAAGAAGAATCGAAAGCGGCTAAAGATGCCATGGCTCAGATTCTGATTAACTCTCGTATGTGTGCTCAAGGCCACCGTCCAATTTGCCAAGATACCGGTATCGTTACCGTATTCTTAGAAATCGGCATGGATGTGCGTTTTGAAGACGCCACCATGAGCATTGAAGACATCGCGAACGAAGGCGTGCGTCAGGCGTATTTGCACCCTGATAACGTTCTACGTGCTTCGGTTCTGGCCGACCCAGACGGTGCTCGTAAGAATACTAAAGATAATACCCCTGCAGTGATCCACGTTAAGTTGGTTCCCGGTAATACGGTTGACGTTCACGTAGCAGCAAAAGGCGGCGGTTCTGAAGCTAAGTCTAAGTTTGCTATGTTGAATCCTTCTGACTCAGTTGTGGATTGGGTGCTTGAGCAAATTCCAAAGATGGGGGCGGGTTGGTGTCCACCAGGAATGCTAGGTATAGGCATCGGCGGAACGGCTGAAAAAGCGATGATGATCGCGAAAGAAGCGCTATTAGAGCCAGTAAACATTCAAGAGCTGCAAGCTCGTGGTGCTGAAACTCGTGCAGAAGAATTACGCTTAGAATTGTTCGAGAAAGTGAACAAGCTAGGCATCGGTGCACAAGGTCTTGGTGGTCTTACAACGGTTGTTGATATCAAGGTTGCGGATTTCCCAACACATGCGGCGAACAAGCCAGTAGCGATTATTCCAAACTGTGCGGCAACTCGTCACGCACACTTCACGTTAGATGGCTCAGGTCCAGCCGCATTACCGGCACCTAAGCTTGAAGACTGGCCTGAGATTACTTGGGAAGTCGGTGATGGTGTACGTCGTGTAAACATGAACGACGTAACCCCAGAAGCCGTTAAAGATTGGCAGCCAGGTGAAACGGTATTGTTATCTGGCAAGATGCTTACTGGCCGTGATGCGGCGCACAAGCGTATGGTTGATATGATCAATAAAGGCGAAGAGCTTCCTGTTGATCTTAAAGGTCGCTTTATCTATTACGTGGGTCCTGTTGATCCAGTGCGTGAAGAAGTTGTAGGTCCTGCGGGCCCAACAACGGCTACCCGTATGGATAAGTTCACCCGTACTGTATTAGAAGAAACTGGTTTATTAGGCATGATCGGTAAAGCCGAGCGTGGCCCAATGGCAATTGATGCGATTCGTGATAACGAAGCGGTTTATTTAATGGCTGTAGGTGGTGCTGCTTATCTCGTATCACAAGCGATTAAAGGCGCAGAGGTTGTTGGTTTTGACGATCTAGGTATGGAAGCGATCTACGAATTTGATGTGGTGGATATGCCTGTAACGGTTGCGGTTGATTCTCGTGGTTCCTCGGTACACGTTACCGGTCCGCAAGAGTGGGCAGCAAGAATTGCAGCGAAAGACGTGAGCTAGTTTCACCCCTTTACGTTGTTAAAAAAACCGGACCTATGGCAGCATAGGGACCGGTTTTTTTATGTCTGATGTTTTACTCTCTCGAAGAGCTATTCTGACAGCTATACTAGAGCTAGATAAGAGGAGAATCATTATGGCCTGCGATAGTAATAGTAAATTAGAGCAAGTGAATAGCGAAGATATACCTGCAGGGTGGCAAATAGATCAAAGCGAAGGTATTGATCAGTTAATAAAAGAATTTCGCTTCAAGAATTTTGTCAGCGCAATGCATTTTTCGAATGAGATCGCTGAGCTCGCAGAGTTGCACAACCATCACCCCCTCATTATGACAGAGTGGGGCAAGGTCACATTACATTGGTGGACGCATACGGCAAAAGGTATCAGTGCATTAGATATTAAACTAGCGCAGCTCTGTGATGAGCTTTCCTAGCGACTGCCAGAACTGATACCGACATAATCAACCAGTAAAGCTCGGCCTTCACAGCCTAATGATTTGATGCTGACTTTATGCTGATAATTCAGCGCAGCTAATAGAAGTTGAAACTTACGTTGAGCAACTTCTTTATGATCACTATAAGACCTGTGCCTGTTCGACAATTTACCGCCGCATTTATGTGTTTTTTTCGACGTAAAAAAATCAAATCCCGATCTCACATCATCTTCAATCTGATAGATGGAAATAACCGATAAATTATCTTTGATATTTTTGTCTTCCGCACTCGCACCATGAATGTACACAAGTGAGATTACGAATAAAAAACTTAATTGAATCAATGACTTCATAAATCCTCCGTTACAAAAAAGCATAGCAAAGTTTCGCAAACTTTCATTAAACCTGAATATCTGAACTATGCTGACATCAGGAATCTGGAAAAAGACATCAGGGTTAAGGAATGTTGATGGTTGTTCAAAGTCTCAAAATACTATGTATTGGTTTATTATTGTCGCTTAATTTTACTCAAGCGGAAGAACCTGCTCTGCCTTATGTTGCAGAACCCCCGCCGACACTTTATACCGGTTTTGGTCAATTATTAGATGACGATAAAGCCTTGGTTTTAGAAGAATTAATGGATCTCGATCAGAGTATTCAACGAATCGCTTTGTATCATAATGGCGATCGTCTACACCGCTTAATTCCTAAGCAAGTTCATCAGATGGTAGAAAACAAGTTGATGCGTCGTTTAATTGCTAACGGCCGTTTTGATGTCATTCAGTGTATTGAATGTCGTACGACAAAAGTTGTAATGGCCGCCGATGAATTAAAAATTTCTCAAGCCGCTGAAAATAACCAAGAACTTCGTGCACTTTCAAAAAGAGTGCGTGCGGATGCTTTTATGTTTTGGAGCGCGTCTGTTCATGAAAATAAATTCACCATTAACTTACGCCTTGTAGATGGAAAAAATAATGAACTCTTATGGCTAAAGGAATATTCCAAGAAAACGACCAAAGAAGCTGAAGCCGAAGATTTTGATAAGGTTCAATATGAACTTATCGTAGGGGCTTGGGGAATAAATGGCGAACGTAAGAGCACGACTGGCGGTGGTGATGCCGAGCTAAATGGCGCCACGGTATTTGGTATTCGTCGTCGTGAAAGTACCGAGTTAAACGAAGACATTGAATATACTTTAGGTTTTGAATACTTCACAAATTACTCATCCGGTGAGTTGTTTGACCTCAGTGGTTATAACTTGGAAGGGCGTATCATCGCAGATATCCCTGCGCTGGATGATGTGATCGATAGTAACGTCTATTTAGGTATCGGGCAGTCTTTCTTTAATAATGCTAATAGTTTGATCTTTCGTTTTGGCTTTGAGTTCCCCTTCTTTAAAGATGGCTTTATGGACTTCGGTGTTGTGTATATGCAGGAAGCTGACGTGAAGTGGAAGAAAGATACCGCGTTTGAAGAAACAGGAACGTTTGGTGGTGCAAGTTATGATTTAACTCTGGGCGTGCGCTTCTAAGGATTGATTATGAAACAGTTAATTATTGCAGTATTTATCCTAACATTGAGTGCTTGTACGATCGAAAGAACCAATCGAACGTTAACTCAGTACGGCGGTGATCAGCCAGAACTTATTGGTATTGGTGAAGAAAGTACTGAGGCGACGGCAGAAATTTCCTTAGAGACGATAGAAAAGCGAAAGCAAGTCGCGGACCTAGCAAAAAAGAATCACGGCTTAATGCATATCCATCGTTATGGCCCTGGGTTTGATGTATTAATGACTCTAGATGCTGGGGATAGTGATGTTAGCTTCAGCATGAAGTTGCCAGCAGCCCCTGGATCTGTGGCCGACTCGATGCAAGGGTCGCTACAAAAAAGCGCAGAAGAAATTGCTGAAAAAAATAAGCAAGTACTTGCGAGCCTTGATGATGAAAAAGCTGAGCTGCATCATGAAGAACTCGATGAGCGCAGTGAACTCATCGAGCAAAAGAAAATTCAAGATTTTCAGGCGTCGACTAAGCATATCTTCAGTGCCCAGTCCTTATTCTATAAAAAACAATATTGGCAATCATTAGATGAAACCAATAAAGCGTTAGAGCTAGTGCCAGATTCAGCTCAAGCGCATGCATTGAAAGGCAGTATTTATTACAAAATGGGGCTCAGTGCGGAAGCAAAATCCAGCTGGCAGCAAGCGCTTAATATTGATCCAAGTATGGAACAAGTTAAAACCAGTTTGGCACGCTTGAAGTAGGGGCAGGGATGATGAATATGATTGCAAAAATGATGATACAGCTGTGCTTATTAACCAGTGTGATTATCAGTTCTATTAGCGCTTATGCTGAAACCGGTAAAACTTTTGAAGTACCGGCGAAGAAAGATGAGATAGAAGAGGTCCGTTTCAAAGATGAAATGGAAGCGAGGTTGAATCGTGATTTGCAGGCCTATTTAGGGAATAACCGTTTTATAATTCATGTTGAAGCTGAACTAAAGAAAACACGTACCATAGTCAAAGAAGAGTCTGGTGGCCGAAATAAGAATATTCCAGAGCGCCCTGTTTTTACTTCTCAGCCTTTACCAGCTTCGGTTACTAATAAACCCGTTGAAGTTGAAGAATCTTTACCCGGACTACCTACCAGTGATTTACCGATCTTTGAAGATAACAGTATTGAAGTAAATGCTTTAAAAGGACGTGTTCAGCAGTTAGAAGATGAGCGTCAGCAAGCTTTGGGTTACGCCGAAAAGTTACGCCAAGAAGCTGAGAAGCAAATAGAAAAAATTAAAGAGAAAACGTTAGGTTATCGGAATTCGATTAATAAGCTGACGATTACTATCGTGCTTGATAAAACATTAAAAGATGAGCAAATTGAATTCATCCGAAATTTAATTACTCGTAAAGCACGCCTAGATGAATTACGCGGTGACTCTTTAAAAATAGTACGAACTGAATTCAAAGATGTAAAAAAAGACGAACCTATACTCGATTTTTGGCAGCAATATCAAGGTTGGCTGATGTTAGCGTGCTTTGGTTTTATGATGCTGTTATTACTGCTGGCACTCTATCTATTTAATAAACGCTTAACTGAAAGTTTGAAAGAAGGTCAGCGTAGAAATGAAAACTTTGATAATTTCACGGTACCTGCCGCAGTCGATTTAGCACCCATAGAGAGTAATGATGACGATAATCATGATCGCCGCCGTCAGCTCAATGAAATGCGCCAAGAACTGGTGACGATAGGTTTAGGCCAGCCTCAGCTTTTCCAACAGCGTATCAGTGAGCAACTCAATAGTGGTAATAGCCAGAATGTAGCGGCCCTCTATGATGTGATGGGAAAAAGCTTATTCCGTAGTCTATGTCCGAAAATTAATAGTACTGATTTTGATAATATTGCTGATCAAATCGAACGCGACCCACTGGATAGCGAACAGAAGCTATCAAGCCTGAACAACTTGCGCCATGAATTACTAAAAGCGCTAGGTGATGATGATAACGGCAATGCTCCTTTTGCCTTTTTAGATAAGTTAAATGACTCGCAAGTACTCTTCCTTATTAAAGAAGAGGAGACTCGCATAAAAGCGTTAGTATTATCACAAGTCCCTGCTAAAAGAGCTGCTAGCTTAGTGCAGCGTTTAGAAGGTCGAGAGCAGTCTGCGGTCGCCTACGAGCTAGGTGAGTTTGAAAGCTTACCGGTCTCGACCTTTAAAGATGTGGCTGATCGACTTGCACAAAAATCTTTAAATGTCCCAAGTTTCGAAAACGTATCGGCCAATGGACTATCGGTATTAATTAACATGTTGGATACCATGAGCAGTGGTGAAGAAACGCGACTATTAAAAACCTTGAAAGCCGACAAACCGGAAACCTATTATCGCTTGCGTCAGGTTTATTATACCTATGCCGATCTTATGCGTACTCCAGAGCGAGTCATTGCGAATGAACTACGAGATGTTGATCGTATGGTCATGGCGTTATCGTTATGCAATACCCCCACCGAATTCAAACGTCATATTCTAAGTGGATTACCGGCTAAGTTACGTTCATCGGTTATCTCAGAACTTAAAATTCAAGAGGGACAAGCGGCGCAAGAACAAACAGAACAAGCACGAAATCAAGTGGTGGCTAAAATGCGTGAAGTATTAAAAGCTGGCCGTTTTTCAATGGATGAATTGATCGCAGTTGCGAATCCCAGTTAAGGATATTGTATGAATCGATTTTCTTTTAGTACCCTAGTCGGCATTACGGTCGCCATTAGTTTATTTATTTATGCCATTGTCTCGAGCACGAATAATTATTTAATGTTTATCAGCCTGTCCAGTTTTGCTCTTGTGGCCGGTAGCACCTTTGCAGCCTCCTTAATCAGCTATACAACGTTGGATGTTTTAACCGCGGTCAAAGCGTTGTTTGATACCTTATTTCATGCTCCTACAAGTTCCAAGTACCTTCATGGTCATGTCGAACGTTTTGTTGAATGGGGGCAGATCTATCGCCAGCAAGGTATTGCTGGTTTAGAGTCTTCGTTAACCGACAAAGAACGCAAAGATCCTTTTATCTGCCATGGCATGGAATTACTGAGCAGTGGTTATAAAAACCATGAAGTGCGTATCATGTTAACCGATGACATGGATGCTTTTTGGCAGCGTATGACGATTGAATCAAAAGTCCTGAATACCATGGCGGTCTATGCGCCAGGTTTTGGCATGGTGGGCACAATAATTGGTTTGATAATTATGCTAGACAATATGAACGGTGATATGGCAGCGCTGGGTAAAGGTTTAGCCTTGGCACTTATTACAACTTTATATGGGGTGGTATTGGCCAACCTGATATTTAAACCGGCAGCCAATCAGGTCACTGAAAAGCAAGAGTCGTTATATTTTCGTGATCAAATGATCGTTGAAGGATTTGTCTTATTAGCAGAAAAACGCGATGCGCTTTTCATGCAAGATAGATTAAATTCTTATCTTAAACCGAGTGCCCGTTATCAGCCAATAGAAGAAGAGCTCTAATGACGGAATCGGTCTCAAATAAACATCGAAGTTTACGCCGTCGTCGTCCGAATTTTGATGATTCATCCAGTTCGTGGTTAGTTACCTACTCTGATGCCATTACTTTGCTGCTCGCGTTTTTTGTGATGATTCTTTCGGTATCGGATTTGAATCAAGGCAAGGTGGAAGCGTTGAAAGAAGGTTTGTCTGAAATGATGACGGGTGAAGCACCACCGACACCGTTCACCGATATTAAATCGGGCTTGGAAGACTTGATCGAACAACAAGGCTTACAAGATCAAGTATCAGTGACTCTGGATGCAAAAGGGGTGAAAATCGAGTTTGCTAACGTCGCACTTTATCAATCAGGATCCGCTGATATTAAAACGGATGCGATTCCTACGTTGAAAGAAGTAACGCGGGTCATTCGTGAAACCAGTCATAAAACTCATATGGTTGAGGTTGAGGGTCATACTGATGATGTGCCGATTCATACGGAGAAGTTCCCTTCAAATTGGGAGTTATCCTCTGTGCGGGCAACCAATGTGGTTAAATACTTATTAGCGCAAGGGATAGAAAAAGAACGACTTAAAGCCGCTGGTTATGCCGATAGCCGACCGAAAGAAAATGAGGCTAATGCCTCAATTGAACAACAGCGTCAAGGCAATCGCCGGGTTGTTGTATTTGTACGACGTTATTAAACGGTAATCTTTACTGGTCCTCTCAAAGGCCTCTCAAAGATCCGCTTACTCGTCACTTTCGTGTCATTTAATCGCCACAGAATTGTCATCTAACATTCCTCCAACTGTCATTTTCTTCAACTAGCCTGCTCTCTCCAATAATTATTTATAATAATCGAGAGAGAAACAGGTTATGGAACTCATGCAAAAAAACGGATTATACAAAGCGATGATCCTAGCAATGACCACTTCTATGTTAGTAGCTTGTGGTGCAGATTCTGAAGATGGAGATAATGGTACTCAAGGTTCATCCGGTGCTCCTGGAGAGCCAGGCCTGCCGGGAATGGATGGTCTTCCAGGTGCTGATGGTTTGCCAGGTGCTGATGGAGAGACAGGTCCGGGGGCAGGTGTATTAACCCGTATCGCGACAGTACCTGCTGGAGCCGAAGTGACGGGTATCTTCTTAACGGAAGAAGGAGATTTGTTTTTCAACGCCCAACACCCTGCGGGCAGTAATGTTGAAACCGATAGTAATGGCGTAGCCTATGATACCGGTACCGTGGGGGTTATCGAAGGCATTAACTTTAATGAACTTCCACAGACATTAATTGATATCCCTGTGCCTAAAAGTGATTATGAGCGCCAAACGGTTCAATCAGCTTATGGTCAATATAAAGTATTGGGTCAAACGGCTTCAACACTGGGCGGCCAATTACCCAATGGTCTAGGCACTATTTATAACCTTGCTGGCGATACTAAAATATTTGAAAATAATATGCCTGACTTCAATGGTTTTATTCCAACGGCTGAAGGGAAAGGTTATTTGTTTACTAACTGGGAACTCTACCCAGGTGGTATGAGCCGGATGAATTTGCAAAAAAATCCTCAGGGAGAATGGGGTATTCTTGATGCCATGATGGTTGATTTCTCTGGTGTTAATGGCACAGGGGCTAATTGCTTCGGTTCTGTATCACCTTGGAATACACCATTAACCTCTGAAGAGTGGGTGGTGAATACCAGTGTTGATTCGACTACGGATGCGAGCTGGAATGACCCTGCAGAAATTGCAGATAATGGTTTATTAGCCGGTATGTGGGCGCTATCAGCAAATGCGAGTAACCCTTATGATTATGGTTATATCGTTGAAATTACTAACCCGGCTTCAGCGGCGCCGGTACCAGTTAAGCACTTCACCATCGGTCGCTATGAGCATGAAAATTCAATCGTAATGCCTGATGGAAAAACGGTTTATGCTTCACAAGATGATACCGGCGGTGTGTTATTTAAATTTATTGCCGATACTGCAGAAGATTTGTCCAGTGGTACCTTGTATGGCGCTAAGCTGGTTCAAGACGCCGGCTTGAATGATCCTGCAGTAACTGGCTTCGATGTTAGCTGGGTAGAATTAGCGACAGGGAATAATGCCCAAATCGAAAGTTGGATCAATGAGTTTGATAATATTGGCAGTGATCAATATGTTGAAGGTGAGTCGAGCTATATGACGATGGCGGATGTTCAAGCTTGGGCTGCTTGGGTACAAGCGGGTCGTCCTACTGGAACAAAATATCCTACCTTGGCCTATGGTGGCGGAAAAGTAACAGCCGATAAACCAATGGATGATCGTGCAGCCTTTTTAGAATCACGTCAGGCGGCTCGTCAATTAGGTGCGACTGCAGAATGGCGTAAGCTTGAAGGTTTATCCATCCATCAAGATCGAGTGAAAGAAGCGATTACTAGTGAAGATAAGGTCGCAGACGAAGTCGTGACCGCTGCGTATATGTATTTGGCTATTGCCGACCTTGATAAAACCATGATTGATGACGAAGGTGATATGCAGTTATCTAGCCGAGTTAAAGATTGTGGGGGTGTTTATCGCGCTAAAATCGAAAATGATTATGATCTTGCACGTATTGAGCCTGTTGTTATGGGGGCAACCTATCGCAGCTCTCTTGATGGCGCAGAGCGTTGTGACGTTAATAATCTGTCTCAGCCCGACAATGTTGTTGTGATGAAAGATGGTCGTATTTTATTAGGTGAAGATGGCTTCCAAGAAAACAATACTTTATGGATGTACGATCCACGTTAATCGGTATTGAAATATAAATGGCTTAGCCGTTTAGAAAATTAAAAGGAAGAAGGATTACCTTCTTCCTTTTTTTATGCCCGCAGAAAAAAACGAGTGAAATTAAAAACATCATACTGATATATAACTGTCACATAAATGCTTTATACAGTTAAGAACTAAATAGAATCTTGGCTAGCAGTATGAAATGTATGAACTCCGCAGTAGCAAACATTAAAATAATAGTGATGCTTATTAGCTTGTCCTTTTTCTTAAGCGCCTGCTCTGAAAGTGCTTCAACCATGGCTCCAGTTAATACATCATCAATGGTCTCAACTAAGACCTCAACTAAGACCTCAACTAAGACTCCAGCTCTAACTGAAAGTAGTGAAATTCCGGCGTTAGCGTATCTTGAGCACGATGAAATATATAATCCTGAGTCGGTCATCCCGCCACAGTGTTATACAAAAACCGAAGGAAATAAAAATCCTTGCTTTGTCTGCCATCAAAGTTATGACGATCCACTAAGACCAAATTATGTAAAAGATATGAGCTTGCAAGGCAATTATGAATTCTCAGATGAAGGCATGAAAAATAGCTGGAAAAATCTTTTTATCGATCGAACTGAAGGCATAGCGGCGATTGATGATCACAGTATTATGCAGTGGGTAACTGAAGATAATTACAGCCCCTTTATCGAGAATTTGAAAAAAGATTTATCATGGAAAGGGGAGCTGCCTGCAATTACTAATCTGGCTTATCCACAGAAAGCGTTTCATGAAAATGGTCTTGCCCAAGATGGCTCTCATTGGGTAGCTTATAATTATAAACCTCTGCCTAGTAGTTTTTGGCCAACGAATGGCTCAACTGGGGATGCCATGATTCGTTTACCTAAAATATTTCGTGAAATTAATGGTCAATATTCAGAAGTCATTTATTTAAAAAATTTGGCACTATTGGAACAAACGATTAAAGATAGCCGTAATAAAAACTCATCGGTTGAAGAACAAAAATTTTATAGCGGTGATGCAGATACCATTGCTATTGAACATATGCTTTATCCTCAAGGTACAGAATTTCTTCATACTGTGCGTTATTTAGGTATTGATGCTCAAGGGCAGGTATACAACGCCCCCAGAATGAAAGAAGTCCGTTATATGCGCAAGGCTAAATTTAATTCAGCGGCGGCGTTAAAAAGTGCCTATTTTATCGAAGCGAAAGAAAAGACGCTGGGACAACTACCGCAAACAACCCTGATTGGCGATCGAGGGATTGATAACGGCTTTGGTTGGGTAATTAATGGCTATATTGAAAATCAGCAGGGTGAGCTGCGTCAGCAAAATAAGCAAGAACTCGCTTACTGTAATGGCTGTCATAAAACCTTAGGTAGTACGATTGATCAAATATTTTCATTCTCGCGTAAGGTCGAAGGCAGCTCAGGGTGGGGCTATATCGATCTGGAAAAAATACAGGATGTCGCCAGCAAAGGAAGTCAGGTTGGAGAATATTTGAACTATTTTGAACGTGTGGGTGGTGGTGATGAATTTAGACAGAATACTGAAATGAAAAAACGTTGGTTCCATCACGATGGTACGGTTAATAAAGAGCGTATTGAAAAATTGAAATCGATTTATCCGCTGATTACTCCGTCAAAAGAAAGAGCCCTTAAATTAAATAAAGCCTATAAGTTGATCGTTGAAGAACAAAGCTACATTTTTGGCCGTGATGCAGTTTTAAAGCCAGCAAAAAATGTATTGCAGCAAGTAGACTCAACGACTTTTCCGTTATTAGAAGAACACCGCTATGCCTGGGATATCCGTCTTGATTGGAGTCAGCCATGATCGATATCGGGTTAGCGTGCTTATTAATGGGCTTGGGTATCGGTATTGATGTCGCTCTAGTTACCTTCATTCAGGCAAAGGCATTATCACGAAAAAGAATTATAATGCTATGGCTGCTAGGGGTGACACTGACCCATACTCTCTTTCCTATGGTGGGGTACTTAATTGCCTATTTTAGTATTCATTCAATGCCACTCTTAACCCCTGTTATCGGAGTTATTGCGTTTATCTTTATCGCCCACTTTATTAGTCAGGAACTGGCTGAAAACGAAGAGAATGAAGCGCCGAGTATTATGGTCAACGTGGCTTTGATCTTAGCGGTTAGTTGGGATGCACTTTGGTCAGGCCCAGCAAAGTCTGCTCAAGTATTTGCTTGGCCTGAATTCTGGGTATGGTTTTCATTTGTGATTGTTGGCTTGGTGGTATTTGTATTTGCGTGTTTGAGTTTATGGTTGGCTAATATCATTCGAGTTGAGCAATTAAAAATAATCCAACTGCCTTTTGAATTTGGGCAGTGGTTACAGCTGTCTATTATAGGCTATTTTGGATTGCTGGCCTTATTGCGCTATACCTTTCAATTCAGTGTTACTGAATGGCAAGTATTGTTGATATCCAGTCTGTTTATTGCCGCGAGCTTAACGTATCGACAAGTTTATCTTGTCAAAAATAGAGAGGTAGAGGCTCTATAAATTATATAGAGCCTAGTGCGCCAACTATTTTACGATTTCATAACAGGGTATATATTTCCCATTAATTTTCATGCGCCCTTGAGCCGCCATTTTTGCTAGCAATTCGTCTAATGCATGCATGATTTCAAAGTCGCCATTGATTTGGAAAACGCCGTGCTTCTTCACCGCCATCACGCCTTCCTCTTTAACGTTACCGGCAACAATACCGGAGAAAGCTCGACGTAGATTTGCTGCAAGTTCATGAATCGGCATCGATTTAGAAATTTTCAATGCGGCCATATTTTCATGGGTAGGCTCAAACGGCTGCTGAAAACTTTTCGCAATGGTTATTCCCCAATTATAGAAAAAAGCATCGTTGGTTGATTTTCGGTACTCTAAAACATCGGCTAAACCTGATTTCATTTTTTGTGCAACTTTGGCAGGGTCGTCAATGACAATGTCATATCGTTGCTGAGCTTTTTTTCCTAAAGTGAGGCCAATGAAATTATTAACTTGTTCAAAATATTCGGCGCTATTGGCTGGGCCCGTTAAGACCACAGGAAAAGGAATATCTGAATTATCCGGATGCAATAGAATCCCCATTAAATATAGAATTTCTTCTAAGGTGCCAGGGCCTCCGGGAAAAACGATAATGCCGTGAGACAAGCGGATGAAACTTTCGAGACGTTTTTCGATATCCGGTAAAATAACCAACTCATTAACAATTGGGTTCGGGGCTTCCGCGGCAATGATGCCAGGCTCAGTAATACCAATGTAACGGCCGGTTTTAATGTGTTGCTTAGCATGGCCAATGGCTGCACCTTTCATTGGGCCTTTCATAGCGCCAGGGCCACAGCCAGTACCCACATCTAAACCTCGTAGGCCAAGCTCGTAGCCGACTTCTTTGGTATAGTCATATTCATTACGGGGAATCGAATGGCCACCCCAGCAAACGACTAAACGGGGAAGGTAGTTGGGTAATAAAATATTCGCATTGCGTAAAATATGAAATGCCGCATTCGTAATGTCTTCACTATTATTCAAATCGAAGCGCTGACTTTGAATTACCGAATCTTCGGTATATAAAATATCACGCAAGACCGAAAATAAATGCTCTCGAATTCCTTTAATTATTTCGCCATCTACGAAAGCGTGTGAGGGAGCTCCTTGGACATCGAGGGTGATGCCGCGATCTTCTTGATTCACACGAATTTTAAAATCTTTAAATTGATCAACGGTGGATAAATAATCATCTGAATTACTACCGCAATTGAGTACGGCAAATGCACAGCGACGAAACAGTTCATAAGTATGGCTGCTGACATCACAAATCTGTGAAACTTCCCTTTTCGATAATACGCGTAAGTTATGTTTGGGGTTAATATGAGCGTCAATGGTATGCATAACAATTCCTTCTCTTACTTAGTCATTCTCAAGCCCATAATTCTAACGGGCCGTAATGACTGACAACTTTTATAATGTCAGTACGACTGACAATACCTAATAATTCATGTTCATTGGAAACAATGGGCAGTGCACCTAGGTCGTATTCATAGAGTACGCGGGTTGCTTGACGAATATCGGTATCGGGAGAAAAGCAAAACACCTGATGTGTCGCAAAGCTCATAATGTTGTCTAAATTGATATTCTCTTGGGCCCCAGGGCCTTGCAAAATATCGCGATCAGATAGCATTGCCAGCACGTTCTTCTGCTCATCGACAATAGGAATATGATGAAAACCATAATGCTGGAATAGCTGCCATGCGTCAGCGACCGTCGCTTTAGGATCAAGAGTAATCACTTGTTGCGACATGATCTCGGCTAAAAGTGAAACCGGGCTCGGGTTCTTTTGCGCTTGGCGTTGTTTTTGAATGCTATAGGGATCGCTATAAGTGTCGCTAGATCGATCTGCGGCATTCGGATTATGAGGAATTGAACTATTGGAGTTTAATTGGTGGAATTGATCATACTGATCAATGGCTGGGCTACTTTTTGTTGCTTGAGTCTTGACCGTTCCACGGCGCTCAGTCTTTTGCGGCGTTACTACGCGTCTACCCATCTCTACAACAATTAAGGCCAAATTTAACTCCGTTTATTGTCCAAATAGTCAAAACATTGCTTTCATCATAAGAGCACTATCTATAGTCTAGTGCAAGTCAGAAATAGTTAGAGTTTTAGAGTTAAAATGGAACAAGTGTATAGATTAACCATCTCCTGCCCAGATCGTGTGGGTATCGTTGCCAAAGTCGGAGAATTCGTTTCATCTCACGGCGGCTGGATTGTAGAAGCTAACCATTATGCCGACCCCGCTAAAGAACAGGGCGGTTGCGGTTGGTTTTTTATGCGTCACTGTATCAAAGCCAGCTCACTGCCATTTGGCCTAGAAGAGTTTAGAGAAAAGTTTGCCCCTATCGCCGCCGAGTTCGAAATGGACTGGCAAATTAACGGCAGTGCGAAAGCGAAAAAAATCATCTTAATGGCGAGTAAAGAAAGCCACTGTTTGAGTGATTTATTGCACCGTGTACATAGCAAAGAACTGTTCTGTGAGATTCCCTGTGTGATCTCCAATCATGATGACCTACGTTCTATGGTCGAGTGGCACGGTATTCCTTTCTTTCATGTGCCCGTCGATAAAGAGAATAAGCAAGAACACTTTGACCGCGTAAATAACATCATTGCTGAGCATAAAGCCGATAGTATTGTACTTGCGCGCTACATGCAGATTTTACCGGCAGAAATTTGCCAGCAATACGCCGGGCAAGTGATTAACATTCACCACAGCTTCTTACCGTCTTTTGCCGGGGCCAAGCCTTATCACCAAGCGGCAGAGCGTGGGGTTAAGTTGATTGGTGCGACCTGCCACTACGTGACGGAAGAACTCGATGCCGGGCCGATCATTGACCAAGACGTTATGCGCATTAGTCACCGCGATACCATCGAAGATACCGTGCGCCTAGGGAAAGACGTAGAGAAACGAGTCCTAGCGCGTGGAGTCAGAAGCCACGTAGAAGACAGAGTCTTATTACACGGCAATAAAACAATCGTCTTTTAGCCTTTTTGCACTTCCTCTGTGTAGCGCAGCGCCTCCGTGATCTCCGTGGTGAAATATCTTTTCTCGTTGATGATTCATTGATTGGCGCTTTTAAAAGAAGGCTAACCACGGAGCACACGGAGGCGCTTCGCTACACAGAGGAAAGAATAAAGAGAAAAGATTAAAGAAAGAATAAAAAACGGAGCTAATAAGCTCCGTTTTTTATTTAAGAAGATAAGTTCAAGAACTTATTTCTTGTGACTTTATTTTTTGTGGTAAGACAAGGCAGTATCAACTTCGTCAGCCGAGCCCATTACTACCGAAACACGCTGATGGATGTCTGTTGGTGGAACTTCCATGATAGGTGCATATGCTGTGCTGGCTTTACCGCCTGCTTGCTCGATCAGCATGCTCATTGGGTTTCCTTCGTACATCAAACGTAGTTTACCTGGCTTGGAAGGATCACGATTATCGTATGGGTACATGAAGATACCGCCACGAGTAAGGATACGGTGTACTTCCGCTACCATAGCAGCAACCCAGCGCATGTTATAACGCTTACCTAATGGGCCTTCTTCGCCTTGTAGCAAGTCCGCTACGTAGCTTTGCATTTCTGGTAGCCAAAAACGCTGGTTCGACATGTTGATGGCGAACTCTTGAGTTTGCGTTGGGATCTGTACGTTCTCACGCATCAGTACAAAATCACCCGTTGCTGGATCCATAGTGAAAGAGTGAACCCCTTCCCCTGTGGTTAGCATTAAGATTGTTGATGGGCCATAAAGAACATAACCAGCAGAGACTTGCTCAGTACCGGCTTGTAGGTAAGCATCTGCTTTAGCCGCGTCTGCGTCTTTGGTGGTTTTTAAAATAGAGAAAATAGTACCAACGGTCACGTTCACGTCGATGTTTGAAGAGCCGTCTAGTGGGTCAAACAATACTAGATATTCACCGTCTTCGTTACAGGCCACTGGGAAGTCTTCTTCTTCGCTGGCCATACCTTTAACCATGCTCATGCTGGCTAGTTGGTCTTTGATGATGTCGTTAGAGATGACATCCAGCTTCTTCTGGGTCTCACCCTGAATATTTTCTTGCTCTGCACAGCCTAAAATACCTGCTAATTCACCCTGTTGCAGTTTGTGAGAGATCTCAACACACGAAGTCATAAGGCCATTAAGGATGGCAGCAATATCGCTAGGAGTATTGTGCGCTTGCAAGAAAGAAGGCAAAGATTGCATATCTGAGTCTCAAGAGTGATAGGTGAATATGAAAAAAGTGCTGCATCTTACCTGAAATCGCACGGATTTTGAATGCCTAAAGTTTGAACAGTGATCTATCGCAAACATCTTTGGCCATAAGCCTGCTCACAGGCCTAGTCGGACTGGGCTTTACCCTGCCTGACTAGCTAGCCAAGGCAAGAGCAAGTACACTAGCGAGATACGATTTTTGTGGTAGTTGTGATGCATCTTCATATTTTAGGCATCTGTGGCACTTTTATGGGTAGCTTGGCTCAATTAGCGAAGGCTCAAGGCCACAAGGTGACCGGTTCAGATCAAGGCATATATCCGCCAATGAGCGATCAGCTCGAGCAGGCGGGTATCGAAGTGATCGCAGGTTTTGATCCTGCTCAGCTCAACCCTGTACCCGATTGCGTGATTATTGGTAATGCCATGAGTCGTGGCAACCCGGCGGTTGAGTTCGTATTAGATCGTGGCCTACCTTATATGTCGGGGCCAGACTGGATGGGTAAGTATTTACTCGCCGATAAGTGGGTGATGGCTGTGGCCGGAACCCATGGTAAAACGACCACCTCGAGCATGCTGGCTTGGCTATTAGAATACGGTGGCATGAATCCTAGCTACCTTATTGGTGGCGTGCCGGAGAACTTCTCTACCTCGGCGCGCTTAACTGACTCTAATTTTTTTATCATTGAAGCCGACGAATACGATACCGCCTTCTTTGATAAGCGCTCTAAGTTCGTTCATTACCATCCAAGAACGTTGGTAATGAATAACCTTGAATTTGATCATGCGGATATCTTTGATGATTTAGCCGCGATCGAGCGCCAGTTCCATCATCTTGTGCGTACCGTGCCTTCGACTGGACAAGTGATTTACCCCGCTGATAATGCGGCCCTGCAACGAGTGATCGCTCAAGGTTGCTGGAGTGAGCAAGTACTTATTAACTCCGATCAAACTGATGCTAAAAACAACTGGGCGGTGGAAGCGATTCTAGACGATTGCAGCCAGTTCAAGGTTCTGCATCAGGGGCAAGAAGTCGCTATTGTGAGTTGGTCACTAAATGGTGAGCACAACATGTATAACGGCTTAGCCGCAATCATTGCCGCTAGGCATGTAGGTATCGAGCCTCATACGGCGGCTGAAGCGCTTGCGCAATTTCAATCAGTTAAGCGCCGCATGGAGCTGGTCGGTGAAGTGAATGATATTCGTCTGTTTGATGATTTTGCCCACCATCCAACGGCGATTAAGCTGACACTTTCTGGCGCTAAAGCGAATCAAACGGTGAATGCCCGCGGTGGCCGATTAATTGCCGTTTTAGAACCACGCTCCAATACTATGAAGCTAGGTGAGCATAAGGCGAAATTGGCCGCCAGTGTTGAAGACGCAGATTGCAGTTATTGGTTGGAACCAGAGGGCTTATCTTGGTCATTGAATGACGAGCTTGCAGAGATGAAAAACCAAACGGTTTGCCAAACGATAGAAACCTTAGAAAATCAGCTCTTAAAGGACATTCAAGCCGGTGATGATGTGGTGATCATGTCGAATGGCAGCTTCTCGGGTCTGCATCGTTCTTTATTGGCCAAGTTAAAGCAGCGCGAGGCCGAGCTATCATGAGCGAGTCTAAGGCTGGCCCTAACATTTGTGTAGCTCCTAACATTTGTGTAGCTATCACTGGCGCATCCGGTTCGCCTTATGCCATGCGCTTGATTGAAGTTTTGTTAAACAGCGGCTGTACGGTTTCAGTCATCATCTCCAAAGCGGCTCAGCTGGTGATGGCGACGGAAACTGAATTTAAAATTCCTGGCCAAGTTCGTGGCCAAGCGGAATATCTACGGGAACATTTTCAGGCAGATGAAACGCAGCTGCAGGTTTATGGTCGCGAAGATTGGATGTCTCCCTGGGCGTCAGGTTCGGGTCGCAATGGCGCACTGGTGATTTGTCCTTGCAGTACTGGAACCTTGTCTGCGGTGGCTACCGGCGCTAGTAATAACTTAATCGAGCGCGCCGCGGATGTGTGTTTAAAAGAACGCCGCCAGCTAATTTTAGTGCCAAGGGAAACGCCGTTTTCAACCTTGCACTTACAAAACATGCTGACCCTAAGCCAGATGGGCGCGGTTATCTTACCCGCCAGTCCAGGCTTTTATCGTCAGCCAGAAAACATTGAAGATTTGATCGACTTTGTGATTGCACGGATTCTTAATCAATTAAATATCGAACACGATTTATTACCGCGTTGGGGCGAGTAATCATCGTTAAACAGTATTAACACTTTTTGGAAGTAGTATGAGTCAGGTAGAAAAACGCGTATCGAAAGATGGCGATAAAGTTAAACACATCATCATGGGCTTAGTGGCCGGTATTATTATTTCAGTGGTGTCATTGGAATATTATGGTTATTTACGTCATTCAAAAGAAGCGGACTCCGCGATGATTGAAGACTTTAAATTATTAACTTTAAAGCCGGGTTACGATGTGAAAACGTCCTCTAAGCCTTCCGGTAAAACCGCATTTTGTTCTGGTGGTAGTTTATTAATGCGCGCGGATAAAACAAAGGGTGCTACCGGTATTTTGGTCGATAAAAAAGGCCGAATCATTAAATGCGATAATAAGCAGCTATAGCATAAATGTTGGGGGATGAATCTCATGCTCCAACATGAAAACCATAACAATTAGAAAATCTTAATTTTTAAAGATTCGATCCATAAAGACCTGATTTATAAAGATAATAACTATGAAATCACCACATTTAATATTATTGGGAAGCGCGTTTATTTTAGCGCTAGGCAGTCCTCTTTCGTTTGCAGCCATTGACGATATTGATAACGATGGCATTGCCGATAGTATCGATACCGACCGTGACGGTGATGGCCTGTCTAACTTTATGGAAACAGCCAGTGGCACCAATCCCGATGTGGCTGACCAATACGATATTGATAATGACGGCATTCCCGACGCGATTGATTCCGACCAAGATGGTGATGGCGTATTAGATAAAAATGATGACTTCCCGCGCGATCCGACCGCAGTAAGAGATACCGATGGTGACGGTGTCCCGGATCAGCGCGACGATGATATCGATGGCGACCGTATTAGCAATCAGTATGAGCAGCAGCTCGGCTTTGCCATTGATAATGCCAATGAAACCCCAGCAGATTTTGACCAAGATGGTCTACCTGATGTTTTAGATAGCGACATGGATAACGATGGTCATGAAAACATCAAGGATGCATTCCCGCTATTAGCTGCGGAATGGAGCGATCTTGATGAAGATGGTGAAGGGGATAATGTTGATGAAGATTGGGATGGCGATGGCATCAGCAATGAATGGGAAGAGAAGCTAGGCTTTGATGCGCGTGATGCTTCTAGCTTCCCTATCGATCTTGATGGTGATGGTATTCCTGATAAGCACGATGGTGACCGTGATGGTGATGGGGTTGCCGATGCAGATGACTTGTATCCCGATGACGCCAAAGACTGGGCAGATAACGATAAAGACGGATTACCCGACCACCAAGACCAAGATGCCGATGGTGATGGTGTTCCCAATGTCTTTGAATTACACCTAGGGACCGATCCACTTGATGCCAGCAGTCATCCTAAAGATACCGACGGCGATTCAATGCCCGACGCATTTGATACGGACCGCGATGGCGATGGTTACGCAAATAATAAAGATGTCTACCCGGATGATGGCACTGAATGGGGGGATCTCGATGGCGATGGTATTGGGGATAATGCCGATACCGACCGAGATAATGACGGTTATCCAAACGATGATGAAATCGCCGCTCGCAGTAACGATCGAGATCCAAAGAGTATTCCTGGGGACCTTGATGAAGATGGCATCGCCGATGTAAGTGATGACGATATCGATGGTGATGGCCATCTTAATAGCGTTGATCTGTTTCCCCGTGATAAAAACGACTGGGCTGACCTTGATAACGATGGCATTGGTAATAATGCCGATGGCGATCGTGATGGCGATACCATTAATAACAGCTATGAATTACGACTCGGCTTTGATCCGGACTCAGCGCTGAGTGTGCCTGCAGATATGGATAAAGATGCAATCCCAGATGCGCTAGATGAAGATATTGATGGTGACTTTATTGCCAATACCCTCGACGTATTTCCATTGAATGCAAAAGAGTGGCTGGATACCGATGCAGATGGCCAAGGGGATAATGCCGACTTGGATCGTGATGGCGATAAGATCAGCAACGAGTATGAAAAGATTGTCGGCACCAATGATCTGGACGCAAAAGATACGCCCCCAGATTTAGATAGCGATGGTATCCCAGATGTATTGGATGATAACCGCGATGGCGATGATTATCTGAATAAAGATGATGTGTTCCCTGACGATAAACTCGAATGGGCTGACATGGATAGCGATGGTCGTGGGGATAACTCCGACCTTGATATCGATGGCGATCGCATCAGTAACGTTTATGAAATTCAGTTGGGCTTCAATCATCTCGACCCTAGCTCGATACCGAGTGATATGGATAAGGATACGATTCCTGACGTATTAGATGCTGATAAAGATGGTGATGATGTTGCCAATGTTGATGATAAATTTCCTGCGGACCCAACGGAATGGGACGATATGGATAATGATGGCACTGGGGATAACTCGGATTTAGATCGAGATGGCGACCGCATCAGTAATGATTACGAGCTGGCTTTGGACTTTGACCCCAATGATGCCCGCTCTACACCAGCAGATATGGATAAAGATGGTATCCCTGATGCGCTGGATAAAGACCGTGATGGTGATGGCTATGATATCTTCGCCGATATCTTCCCCGATGATAAAAATGAGTGGGCGGATTTAGACGAAGATGGCATTGGTGATAATGGTGATAAAGACCGTGATGGTGATGGCTTTAATAACCGTTATGAAGTGATTGAACGTACCGATCCTTCAGATTTCTTTAGTTTTCCTGATCACATTAAACCGGTATTAGAGAAGGCCAGCTGGACTGCAACGAACGAACTGACAGGTATGGCTTTTGATGATGGCATGGGCGTTGATTCCGTATGGTTAATCGATGAGTCTGGTCAGACTTGGATGGGGAATTTCTTATATGCCAGCCATTTTAAAGTGGTGGTAGAGGGCCGTGTGCAAGGCCAATTGAAATTGATGCTAAAAGATAAAGCGGGCAATCAAAGCAGCCAGAAAATAGAGGCTCAATTAGCTGCGGAGTAATAAGATATTTGTCAGTGCTGCAAATGAGGCTATTAACTATTCCAGATTAATATAACGAATGTTCTGTTAATCTGGGAATCTGGTCTATAGTTAATTTTAAGGATAAACACTGCACCCTAGTGGGCGCGCACCGAAAGGTGACGCGCTTTTTTATTGCCTGCTCGTCTAGTTTATTTCTCGGTTTGTTTTATGGAATAGAAGCAGGATATACTCGGTCTCATTGCGACATCTTCTACATAGACAAAAATAATAACAAGCACACAGTGCAACAGGCCAAGAGACAATGGAACAGATCAGCGACATCGATTCAGCGACGGATACTTCACGCATTAGCATCAGTGCACATTATACCGGTTATATCTGGTACAAAAACGGCTTATCCCATCAGCAATTCGTCACCCCTATGGGTCGTGCGGCCTACTGGGCGTTAAGACCAATGAATGGTTTTATGCAGTTAATGGTTGGTGCCAGTATTGATACATTTCTTCTGCAGCGTCACTTTGTTTTAGATCATCTGGTTGAGCAAGCGATTGCAGAGGGTTACGAGCAGGTCGTCGAACTGGCCGCGGGTCTTTCTTCTCGTGGTTATTTGATCAAGCAAGCTCACCCTGAGGTGCATTATGTTGAGGGTGATTTACCGGGCATGTCTGCACGCAAAGCTGAGTTGTTGGATAATCTGGGTCGCCCAGCCGGGCATATTACCCAGCCGTGTAATATTTTGGATGAATCAGGTCCACAGTCGATTGAAGCATTATTAGATGGATTGGATAAAACCAAGAAGACACTGATCATTACCGAAGGTTTAGTGAATTATTTTGATCTGCCGACCATTCGTAAAGTATGGGCCCGTATGGCCATCGCGATGAAGGCATTTCCACAATCGCGTTATATCACCGAGGTTTACCCTAAGCTAGAGCAGCATCCGTCGTATAAGTATGTGCAAGTTGCGCAGAAGGTGGTGGGCTTCTTTACTCAGGGCGAATATCCGTTGCACTACAATTCTGACGAAGCCATGCAGCAGGGTTTCTTAGAAGATGGTTTTGCTCAGGTGAATGTCACAGCACCAGAAGATTATTACGGCAAGCTAGACATGCCAACCAGCTCACGCCAAAGCTTGGTTCGTTTGGTTGTGGCTGACGCTTAACGTCTAAAGATTAAAGCAAGATCAAGAGTTTGTTTTTTGGCCGTGACCTGCTTGCGTTCAGCATGGGGATTGTCCTTGTGCGACACGCCGTAAACCCTTCCAAGAAAAACCGTGGATACGGCGCTATTAAGCGCCGCCTCAAATCTTATTGCTCAGAAAAAGCGGCCAGTTGAAGTGTCGTCTTTTGCTGCTTGGTTAAGCTTTGCAGTAGACGTTTCTGTAACTCTTGTGCGGTTTCACCGGTCGACCAAGTGGCAGCGCTGGTGGAGAGGTTGAGCTCTGGAATGGGATCCCATGACTGCTGTTGCAGATTACGTTTAATACGCTCCATCAGAACAATCGCACCGTCGTTCGGGCAGTGGGGCAATAAGAGAATAAATAAATCTTCTTCCAAGCGAAAAATTTCATCTCCAGCACGAATAATTGTACGCGAACGCTCAGTGAACAATGATAAGAAACTGGCGATTGAGCGACGACCATGAATGTCCATCATTTGATGATAATCATCAACGGTTAAGGCAATCAGGCTGATCGGATCGTTGGAGTTTTCACTGCGGCTGATTTCACGATCCAGGGTATGGTAGAAGTGGCGCTTATTATAAGCTCCACTGACCTGATCCGTTAACGCTAAGCGGCGTAAAGAATTTTGTTTAATCTGAGTTAGGTAGGCATAGCACCAAGCTGAGCCTAAAAATAAACAATAATTAGTGCCTGAACGTAAACCTTCTTGCCAGCCAAATTCATTCCACATCATTATCGACGTCATCAGCGCGACAATAATATTAATTACCGTCGCATTTAAAATAGGTAAACAGAAAAAACTGAACAAGGGTAATGCGTATAAATAATGGGTCATCAATGTGGGGTAATCGAGCAGCTGATAGAGCGCTAAAATAGCCAATAATGAAATTAGAATATGATGTACCCAAAGCGAAGGGCTATGATCTCGATTGATGTATAAAAAGATCGCGCTGAATAAAAACGCAGGAACACCAATCGAATTGGACAATACTAAAGAGTACAAACCTTGACGGTATTGATCGATCATTAGAATGCAGATCGCAAAAGCCGCAAGAGTATATAAAACGATTTGAATGCGTAGGGTTAGTTGTTGCTGTGGCATTAGTTCGACTCCTCAAATTGAGATGTCGCACGCTTTAATAAACTAAAGCTATCATCCTCTGGGCGATACGTGGCCATTTTAATAAAAAATTTATTCTGTGTGGCATGTCGGCTTTTGCTAATTCGAGATAAAATTTCTTCGCATAAATTCTCACCGTCTTCGCGGCTGCTATTGGGTAATAGAATGATGAAGTCATCACTGTTTAAGCGATAGCAGGTATCAAATTCGCGAATATTGGTTTGTAAGCGATGACCCGCATTGGCGATGCGATTTTCATACTCTTCCGCTTTGAGTTCCTGCCAGGTGGTTGGCAGTCTAATCGCGATTAATACTAAGCCTGTGCGTTGACGGTCAGCACGAGTAATCTCTTTAGTCATATTGTGATGGAATTGATGTTCGTTATAAACCTGAGTGAGTGGATCGGTATTAATCAAGTTTGAAAGCATCATATTACTGCGCTCGTTCACCAAGGCATAAACCAGCGAAAAGGCATAACAAGCGGTATAGGTAAAAAGCAGCTGCAGCCGAACATAGCTATCAAAGTTATTTAATACGACTAAGAAAATTACCGCGCTATACGTGAGCGTAATGTAATTCGCCATATTGAATGGAAAGAGAAAGAAGACATAAATTGGGAAGAAATAGACCCACTGAGCAACATAGGTTTCTTGCTGCATACCAAAAACCGTGAAGAAGCCTAACAAGATGGTGAGTGTCCATTCCACATAAGGCGCGGTACGTTTTTTTCTTCTCAATAAAAGGTAGCTGGCGTAAACCACGAGTAAAGCACTGAAGCTGGCCGCGACTAGGGCAAACTCTTGTTCTTGTTTTAAATAATCTAATAACGCAATGATGCTGAGGGCAAAAGCGGCTAATAAGCAATAAACGACTTTAACTTGCAGTACGATAACTTGCTGAAGGGCAGGTTTTTCCATAAACAGTGAGGCAACTTGTTGAATTCAATTGCCTTTAGTGTAGTTGCAATACAGTGGATGAACAAAGCTTTCCTACACTGTATACTGAGCGCACTATAGAGAATGTCGAAATTAGTCCACACGTAAAGAGAATGATGATGGAAATTCAACAATACATGCAAACCCTAGGTCAGCAAGCGCGCCAAGCGTCTCGAGCGATGGCTCGTGCGACAACAGGGATTAAAAACCAAGCATTATTGAATATTGCAGCGCAAATTGAAGCGAGCCGTGAAGCACTTAAAGCAGCCAATGCCAAAGACATGGTCCGTGGTGAAGAGAATGGCCTAGATGCCGCGTTACTTGACCGCTTAGAGCTGACTGATGGCCGTATTGATACCATGCTTGAAGGCTTACAGCAGGTTGCTGGGCTTGCGGATCCTGTGGGTGGCATCACCGACTTGAACTACCGCCCAAGTGGTATTCAAGTGGGTAAAATGCGCGTACCTCTAGGGGTAATCGGCATCATTTATGAGTCACGCCCAAACGTAACCATCGAAGCGGCGAGCCTGTGTTTAAAATCGGGTAATGCGACGATTTTACGCGGCGGTTCAGAAGCGATTGAATCGAACCAAGCGTTAGCGACCTGTATTGCCAAAGGTCTAGAAGAAGCCGGTTTACCCGCAGAAGCCGTACAAGTTATCGAAACCACGGATCGCGCCGCGGTTGGTGAAATGATCACTATGCCTGAATACGTTGACGTAATCGTACCACGTGGTGGCAAGGGTCTAATCGAACGTATTAGCCGTGATGCCAAAGTGACAGTGATCAAACACCTTGATGGTATTTGTCACGTTTACATCGACGAAGAGGCTGATTTTGCCAAAGCGACGAACATCGCGATCAATTCTAAAACCCATCGCTATGGCACCTGCAATACCATGGAGACCTTATTGGTTCACCAGAATGTTGCTGAGCAAATTTTGCCAGACCTCGCCTCTGCTTATACCGCGATTGGTGTTGAACTGCGTGGTTGTGAAAAGACCATGGCGATCTTGCCTGTTGCTATTGCGGCGACTGCTGAAGATTGGGATACCGAATATCTAGCGCCTATTTTAGCGATTAAAGTGGTCGCAGATTTAGATGAAGCCATTGATCACATTAATGCTCATGGTTCGCACCATACCGATACCATCGTTAGTGAAAACTATACCAAGTCACGTCGCTTCTTAGTGGAAGTGGATTCAAGCTCGGTAATGATCAATGCCTCTACGCGCTTTGCTGATGGCTTTGAATACGGTCTCGGAGCAGAAATTGGTATCTCAACCGATAAAATTCACGCCCGTGGTCCTGTGGGTCTTGATGGTTTAACGTCACAGAAGTACGTGGTATTGGGTGACGGCGAAATTCGCAAGTAGCCAATCCTAATCCCATGACCAAACACATTGCCTTATTGGGCGGTACCTTTGACCCGATTCATATAGGCCATTTACGCATGGCCGTTGAATTGCGGTTGGCGGGCTTTGATGAAGTTCGCTTGATTCCCAATAGTGTCCCTCCGCATCGAGAACAACCAAAAGCCAGCGCAGAGCAACGGCTTGCCATGGTTAAACTCGCGTGTGAACAGCTAGATAAGCAGGGCATCAATCATATTATTGCCGACGATATCGAGCTAAAACGGGAGCAGCCAAGCTACAGTATTGCGACCCTAGAGCTGTTAAAAAAACAGCTGCCAGCAAATACGGCCTTAAGCTGGGTCATCGGTGATGATGCGTGGCATTCAATTCACAGCTGGCATCGAATTAACGAATTTTTAGGGCTAGCAAACCTAGTGATTATCAACCGAGGTCATGAAAATCAGTTCTCGGTCGATACATTACAGGGTGAATGGTTGAAACAACACGCCACAGAGCTGGATAATTTGTTAGAATGCACAAATGGAAAGCTAATACGCCTCAATTGGCGCTTATTAGATGTATCTGCAACCTATTTGCGTAGCTTATTAGCGCAAGGCCAAGGGGCTCAATTATTAACCCCTGATGTCGTCTTGAACTACATTGCAGAACACCAACTTTATCAACTTGACTGAAAGCCATAGCGAAGACTCAATGCAAACTGAAGAAATTAAACAATTAGTTATCAATGCCCTAGAAGACATGAAGGCTAAAGACATCACAGTGATTGATGTACAAGGTCGTACTTCGGTAACTGATTACATGATCTTAGCGACCGGCACCTCTAAAAAGCATGCTCAAGCCGTATGTGATAATGCATCAACAGAAGCCAAAGCTAACGGTTTGAAGCCATTAGGGGCTGAAGGTCGTGATTCATCGGATTGGATGTTGCTTGATCTGGGTGATGTGATTTTGCATGTTATGACTGAACAAGCTCGTCACTTCTACGATCTAGAACGCCTATGGGGCGAGCCTAGCGAAGATCAAAGCGCACAACTAGACGCTGAATAAAACTTAGGCTAGCTCATTAGAGAATAGAACGATGAAACTGCGTTTATTAGCGGTTGGCCAAAAAATGCCATCCTGGGTAGAGCAAGGCTATAAAGAATACGCCAAGCGTCTACCTTCTGATTGCAGCCTAGAACTGGTTGAATTAGCCAGTGGTCACCGAGGTAAAAGTACCTCGGTTGCTAAGGTAAAACAGCAAGAAGGTGAAATGCTGCTAAAAGCGATCAAACCGCAAGAGTGGGTGGTCGCCCTTGATGTAAAAGGCAAGCCTTGGAGTACCGAACAGCTGAGTGAGCAATTAGCGAACTGGCGTATGGATGGTAAAGACATCTGTTTATTGATCGGTGGTCCCGATGGCATGAGTGATGACGTGATGGCGAGAGCCAATCAACGTTGGTCATTATCAAATTTAACCTTGCCACATCCCCTCGTCCGTATTGTAATGGCAGAGCAGGTCTATCGAGCGTGGACGATACTGCAAAATCATCCGTATCATAAATAAGCGTTAACGATAATAATAGCCACCTAATAATAAGAAACGAGAGGCGTTGAATGTGGGGTAATTCGTTCAGGGATAGAATGGCAGAAGAAAGACTGTTCCGCAGTCGTGCCATCTTCATGACGATCTTCATCTTTGCGTTACTCTGTGTCCTTGGCGGACGAATTGCTTTCCTTCAAATTGTTGAACACCAAAAATACCAAGATCTTTCAGAAAATAACCGCATTCAATTAAGACCCATTCCTCCAACTCGGGGCCTAATATACGACCGCAATGGCATTCTACTGGCCGAAAATGTACCGAGTTATAGCCTGACCTTAGTGAAAGAGCGGGTCGATGATATTGATGAAACCCTCGCCTACTTAAGAACCCTGATCGATATTACCGAGCGTGACGAAGAACAGTTTCGTAAACGCTTAAAAAGTAGTCGCCGACCTTATGAGCCCGTGGTCGTGAAATATAAATTGGATGAAGAACAAATCGCCCAAGTCATGGTGAATCGTTTTTACCTGCCAGGTATCGACGTGGAAGCGCGTTTAGTTCGCCATTATCCTGAAGCCGAAACCTCGGTGCATGCGCTAGGATATGTCGGGCGAATTAACGAAAAAGAAGCACAGCGGTTAGATAAAAAACAATACAGCGCTACTAAGCACGTCGGTAAATTAGGCATCGAGCGTCGCTACGAAAGCGAGTTGCACGGTCAGGTGGGTTACCAAAAAGTAGAAACCAATGCCCGTGGTCGCATCCTGCAAGTAATAGAGCAAGTGGATCCGATACCAGGCAAAGACTTGGTATTACATCTTGATCAGCGTTTGCAGCAAGCCGCCGCAAAAGCGATGAATGGTTACCGAGGTGCCGTAGTTGCCATCGATGTGGCAACGGGAGGAGTATTAACCCAGTACAGCAACCCCAGTTACGACCCCAACTCGTTTGTTACCGGCATCTCCCATAAAGAATATTCGGGCTTACGTAATAACCCTGACCTGCCTTTATTTAATCGTGCTATTCGTGGACAGTACCCACCGGGCTCGACGTTAAAACCTTTTCTTGGTTTGGCGTTTCTAGAAGCGAATACCGTTACTTGGCAAGACGAAATTGAAGATGAAGGTTGGTATCAGTTAGAAAATGACGAACGCTTTTATCGAGACTGGAAGCGAAAAGGTCATGGTAAGGTAGATTTGCACGATGCCATGATGGAGTCTTGTGATACCTATTTTTACGATGCCGCTTTTAGAACCACCGTAGATAAAATATCGCCTTTCTTAGCGAAATTCGGTTTTGGTCGTAATATGACCCACGATGTGCCGAATGCCTTATCGGGCTTACTGCCTGATCGTGAATGGAAAAAGAAAAAGCGTCGTCGCTCTTGGTATGCAGGCGATACGCTGAACTTAGGCATTGGCCAGGGCTTTATGTTAACGACGCCTATGCAACTGGCGACAGCAACGGCTGCCTTAGCAGCTAAAGGCGAATGGCATACCCCGCGTTTAATGGAGACGCTAGGGGGCAAAGCCATCGAAGAAGAAGTGAAATCTCTGGACAACATCGTCTTAAAAGATCCGACAGATTGGGACAAAATGTTTAAATCGATGGAAGCCGTGATCACCGGTCCTAGAGGAACGGCGCGCGCCTTAAGACGCAACCTAACCTTCACCATGGCGGGTAAAACCGGTACTGCTCAGGTCGTGAGTATTGCTCAGCACGAAGAATATGATTCCGAGGCCTTGGCCGAACGTAACCGTGACCACGCACTCTTTGTTGCTTTCGCTCCGGTAGAAAATCCTTCCATCGCCATTGCAGTGATCGTCGAAAATGGTGAATCAGCGGGCCGAACCGCCGGACCGATTGCTAAAGCAGTGATGCAAGAATATCTGTTAGGAGCACAAGGTTAATGGCGGGCACAGATTTTAGTCGACAAATGACTAGTGGTGAAAGCCACCATGGCTTTGAACGCAGCCAATTATTATTTGCCCGTTTTCATATCGATTTACCGTTATTTTTATTGTTGTTGGTTTTGTGCGGCAGCGGATTATTAATTCTTTATAGTGCCAGTGGTCAAGGTTGGGCCATGGTGCAAAAGCAAGCGGTACACTACCTGATTGGTTTTTCGGTATTGCTGGTGGCGGCGCAAATCCCTCCGCGCATTTATCAAATACTTGCCCCTTGGGCTTATGCGGTGGGGGTACTCGCGTTAATCGGGGTATTGGTATTAGGGGTTTCGGGTAAAGGGGCTCAGCGTTGGTTGGCGATACCAGGTTTACCTAGATTCCAGCCATCAGAATTAATGAAGCTCGCCTTACCCTTATTAGTGGCTTGGTATATGGCTACCAAAGGCTCACCTCCCAAGTTATTTACCTTGGCAAAAGCCATGATATTAATCGCGATTCCGTTAGTGCTGATTTTAAAGCAGCCCGATCTAGGAACCTCTATCTTGATCGGCACCTCAGGCATCTTGGTATTATTTTTTGCCGGCATGCCTTGGTGGTTAATCTTCTCTATGGTGAGTATCGTCGCCGCGTGTGCCCCCTTGATGTGGTTTTTTGTTATGCATGCCTATCAAAAGCAACGGGTGCTGACTTTTCTTAATCCTGAAAGTGATCCTCTGGGTTCCGGCTGGAATATTATTCAATCAAAAACTGCTATTGGCTCAGGTGGTATTGAAGGAAAAGGTTGGTTGCAGGGAACTCAATCGCAATTAGAGTTTCTACCAGAGAGCCATACTGATTTTATTATTGCAGTATTGGCGGAAGAGCTCGGACTCATCGGAGTATTGTTATTATTAACCGTCTACTTCTTAATCGTCATGCGTGGTTTATACATGGCCGCGATCTGTCCGTCTTTATTTGGTCGATTATTATCGGGAAGTTTAATCGTTACCTTTTTTATCTACGTATTTGTGAATATAGGCATGGTTAGTGGCCTATTACCTGTGGTCGGAGTGCCGTTACCTCTGGTAAGCTGGGGTGGTACATCCGTTGTGAGCTTGCTTGCGGGCTTTGGTGTGATGATGTCGATGCATACCCACAAGCACAAATAGGGAAGTAAACACTTTAGGTTTAATTTAGATACTTGTTATATTCGTAATCGGTTTTTAAAAGTGTCGAGTTAGATAATCGTTATCAGTACTAGGGAAATTAGCGTGATTAAAAGTATTAAGAACAGAACAAAAAAGAGTGGTTTAACGCTATTGTTAGCCAGCTGCTCTTTATTTGCCAGTATCGGCACTCAAGCAAACTACGCCGAGCATGAACGTTTCGATGAGTTTGCTAAAGAATTAGAAGCTGAGCATGGTATTAAACCTGCGCAAGCAAAGGCCTGGTTAGAAGGTGCTGAGCGTTTAGAGTCGGTATTAAAAGCGATTTCACGTCCGGCCGAGAAAACATTAACCTGGGCAGACTACCGCAAGATTTTCTTAACTGAAAAGCGCATCAACCAGGGTAAGCAATTCTTGGTTGATAATGCTGAGCTACTGGAAAAGGCTGAGCTAGAGTTTGGGGTACCAAAAGAAATTATCGGCGCGATTATCGGTGTTGAAACCTTTTATGGCAAACGCCAAGGTAATTACCGCGTATTAGATTCTTTATCGACTCTTGCATTTGATTATCCAAAGCGTTCGCTATTTTGGCGTGAGCTAAAGCACTTTTTTGTAATGAGCCAAGAACAGCAAGTGAACCCGGGTGAAGTTAAAGGTTCTTATGCGGGCGCGATGGGTTATGGTCAATTCATTCCCAGCAGCTACCGTCGCTATGCGGTAGATTATGATAACGATGGATTAAAAGACCTGTGGCATAACAAAGCGGATGCCATTGGCAGTGTAGCGAATTATTTTAAACGCCATGGTTGGAAAAAAGACCAAGCGGTTACCCAGCGTGTGCATGTTAAAGGTGATAAATACCAAGACGCGGTGAACGATCGCTTGAAGCCTAAGTGGAATGTGAGTGAACTGAAAGCGTTGGGAGTAACTCCAACCCAAGACGTTGCTGACGATGCCAGTGCGACTTTAGTTAAACTCATCGGAGATAAAGGCGCTGAGTTTTGGTTAGGTAATCACAACTTCTACGTCATTACTCGCTATAACCATAGCCGTATGTATGCCATGGCGGTTTATCAGCTAAGTCAGGCGATTAAATAAGCTATTAACGACGTGATTAAATAGATATTCCACCATACCATGATGAATAAGACACACTTTAGGCTGGTCGCTTTGACCAGCCTTTTTCTTACCAGCTTCTTGCAGCTGACGGCTTGTACCACAAGCCGTTATCAGCATTCTCAAGATTTTATTCCCAACCCTATTCTTGATCCGTCATCGTTAAAAGATGCGGTAGTGAAAGCCGAACCACTTAGTTCAATGGGGAACCCCAAGCGCTACACGGTATTAGGCAAAGAATACCAAGTGATGCGCCATGCTGCGGGATTTAAACAAGAAGGTTTTGCGTCGTGGTATGGCATGAAGTTTCATGGCCATGCGACTTCTAATGGTGAAATCTACGACGTGTACCAAATGACGGCGGCGCATAAAACTTTACCGCTGCCCAGCTATGTCAAAGTGACCCGCAAAGATAACCAAGAATCGGTGATTGTGCGGGTGAACGACCGCGGGCCATTTCACGAAGGGCGCATTATCGACTTATCGTATTCTGCGGCCGTGAAGCTAGGAATACATAAATCAGGCACCGCAGCGGTGAGTATGGAAGTGATATCCGCACCGGCGAAAGGCCCGGAAAAATGGATACAAGTGACCGCATTAAGTAATGAACAGTCGGCAAAAGCTCTGCAGCAAAAATTGCAAACGATGCAGCAATGGCCGGTGGTGATCACCAGTAATGAAAAACGCAGCTTGCATAAAGTAAGAATTGGTCCGGTTCCCGAAGGACAAGCGACGGATACAGTAATCACCATTTTGCATGATAATCAGCTGCCGAATCCGTTGGTATTAGCGGCGCATCAACTTTGATCGCAACCTAATAGACGGCACATAATGAAAGCACACCGCGAGGGCTGATCAGATTTAGCACAATTGCGGTGGAGCTGTTACAATGCGGCCATCTATTTATTATTCACTGATCTCATTCAAATTATATTCTTATGAACATTCGCCAACTTTTTAATGCTCAAATCGTTAAAACCCGCATCGCTGCAATTATCAGTTTTACTTGCGTACTTTCAACAGCTCAAGCGGAATCGGTCATTATCCCTAAGCCACCGGTATTAAACGCGACCGCTTATGTATTAATGGACGCGGCGAGTGGTGAAATTCTAGTTCAGAAAAATGCCGATAAGCAGTTGCCTCCTGCCAGCATGACCAAGATGATGACCAGTTATCTGGCGACGCACGAATTAGCGCTGGGTAACCTAAACGAACAAGATCAGGTTCCGGTTAGTGTGAAAGCCTGGAAAATGGGCGGCTCTAAAATGTTTATTCGCGAAGGCCGCGATGTAGCGCTGATTGATTTGATTAAAGGGGTAATCATTCAATCAGGCAACGATGCGAGTATTGCCGTATCAGAATTTGTGGCCGGTTCTGAAGATGCGTTTGTTGATCTTATGAATCGTCATGCGCAGCGTATGGGCATGGTGAATACGCAATTTCAAAACGCGACGGGCTGGCCAGCGAAAGGCCACTTTTCTAGTGCGCACGATATGGCCATTTTAGCGCAAGGTATTATTAACGATCATCCTGAATACTATTCTTTGTACAAAGAAAAATACTTCGAATTTAATAAAATCCGTCAGCCAAACCGCAACAAGTTATTATGGCGTGACCCAAGTGTTGATGGATTAAAAACTGGGCATACAGACGAAGCGGGCTTCTGCTTAACCGCTTCCGCAGAGCGTAATGGCATGCGTTTAATCGCGGTGGTCATGGGCACTAAGAGTGAAAATGCGCGCGCAACCGAAACTCAAAAATTATTAACGTACGGCTTCCGTTATTTCGAAACCCACCGTTTATACGAAGGTGCTGCTAGCATTAAGACCTTACCGGTATGGTTTGGCGAAGAAACTGAGTTTGATATTGGTATTGCCGATGACCTATTCATCACGGTTGCTCGTGGTGCGAAAGAGCAGCTGCAAATTGAAACCCTTACCAACGAATTTATCGAAGCACCGCTAAAAGCGGGCGAAAGCCAAGGTACATTAACTATTCGCCTAGACGATAAAGTATTAGCAGAACGACCATTAGTCGCATTAACAAATGTATCGGAAGCTAGCTTCTTTAGCCGCGTATGGGATGGTATTAAACTATTCTTTATAAAGTTGTTTGGTGCTGAAGGTTAAAATAGGTCTGTAGTAATGAAAATGCCAACTAAAAGTACCCTACCGAAAGGGGCTATCTTAGGAAACAATGCGCCGAAAGACGCGCCTAAAATTGAATTTCCTTGTGCCAATTACCCGATTAAAGTCGTTGGTAACTGCATTGCGGGTTACGATGCCATCATTATTGAAGTGCTACGTCGCTATGATGCCAAGCTGGATGTGAGTAAGGTGCATGCGAAAGACAGTGCGAAAGGCACGTTCCGCTCGATTACCCTGTACATTACCGCAACCGGTAAAGATCAGCTCGAAAAGCTCCACGCTGAATTGATGTCTCTTGATTGCGTAAAAATGGTGATGTGATGGAGGGGATGGTCGATAATTCGGTCGGTGAGACGGAAAAAGATAGTGCAGCCTTAGTAGTGCGCGACTTTTATTCTCAGGGCCTACTCGACTATCATCAAACCCATGAGAAAATGTTGCAGTTTACTCAAGGGCGTAACGAAGAAACCCCCGATGAAATTTGGTTACTACAGCACGAGCGAGTATTTAGCCAAGGCCAAGCAGGTAAGGCAGAACACGTCTTATTTGCCGGTGATATACCGGTTATACAAAGTGATCGAGGTGGCCAAGTCACCTATCATGGGCCTGGCCAACTGGTCGCGTATGTGATGATCGACATCAAGCGTAAAGGTTGGGGACCCCGCGAACTGGTTAGCGCGATCGAAGATGCTATTGTCGCCACGTTAAAAGAATACGATATCGATAGCGCACCCAAGCAAGATGCTCCGGGTGTGTATGTAAAGCAAACCGTAGGTGATGCAAAAATTGCTTCATTGGGCTTAAGAATTAAACAAGGCCGCTCTTTTCATGGCCTTGCTATTAATGTTGATATGGACATGGAACCCTTCCAGCGTATCAACCCATGTGGCTACGCCGGTATGGCAATGACACAAATGGCAACTGAACTTGCTGGCTCTGAAGCCCTAAAAGTCACTTTTCAAGACGTTAGTACCAAGTTAAGGCATCACTTAATGCAAAGCTTGCAGTATACTAGCCAGATAGAACTCCCTGCATAAATGACTCCCCCTAGAGCCATTCATAACAATGCAATCAGCCGTACTAGGTGCTTATGACAGATTTAGAGAAAACCGCCGCAAAGACCCCATTAGAAAAGACAGCTGAAAAGCCAAAACCTAAGCGTGCGGTACAAGGTGAAAAACTACGAGGTGCTGAAAAAGTTGCTCGTATCCCCATTAAAGTAATCCCGACCGAAACCATGCCGCGTAAGCCGGACTGGATTCGTGTACGCATTCCAGCTTCACCACGTATTAGCGAAATTAAAGATAAACTGCGCAAGCACAACCTGCATACCGTATGCGAAGAAGCTAACTGCCCGAATCTAGGGGAGTGTTTTGGTGGTGGTACCGCAACCTTTATGATCATGGGTGATATCTGTACGCGTCGCTGCCCATTCTGCGATGTAGCCCACGGTCGCCCGAACGAGCTGGATAAAGACGAGCCGAAAAACTTAGCCACCGCGATTGCGGATATGAAGCTAAAGTACGTAGTGATTACCTCGGTAGACCGTGATGATCTACGTGACGGAGGTGCACAGCACTTCGTCGATTGCATTCGCGAAACCCGCGCGTTAAGCCCGAACATTGAAATTGAAGTACTGGTACCGGATTTCCGTGGCCGTATGGACGTTGCCGTAGGCATTATGGAAACCGACGTGCCGGATGTGTTTAACCACAACCTAGAAACCGTGCCACGTTTGTATAAAGAGTCGCGCCCTGGATCTGACTACGACTGGTCTTTGGATTTATTAGAAAAATACAAAGAGCGTTGCCCTGACGTTAAAACCAAATCTGGCATCATGCTGGGCTTGGGGGAAACCAATGAAGAAGTTGTGGAAGTGATGAAAGACCTTCGCGCCCATAACGTCGACATGATTACCCTTGGCCAATATTTGCAGCCGAGTAAAAACCACTTAGCGGTGCATCGTTTTGTTACCCCTGAAGAGTTTGATGAGCTGGGTGAAATTGCTAAAGGCTTAGGCTTTAAGCACGTTGCGAGTGGCCCTATGGTGAGATCTTCTTACCATGCAGACCAGCAGGCCCATGGAGAATTCTCGTAATAGAGAGGGAGAACAAGTAAAACGAAGTTTTACGTCAAAATCTGACTAGGCAAGGAGCCTAGGCCGGAAGGCGCTCCAAGGATGGACTGACCCAGCTTTATTCTTCAAGGGAAACCTGTAAGCCTTCCTGTAAATCAAGGAAGGCTAAACTCTTTATTCGAATCGTATTAACCATCAACAGGGCTAATAACCCCACGCCCACCCTTGTTCAATACATGAGTATAAATCATCGTCGTATTCACATTCGCATGGCCTAATAGCTCTTGAACCGTTCTGATGTCATAACCTCTTTCTAATAGGTGTGTCGCAAAAGAATGGCGTAAGGTATGACAACTGGCATGTTTGTGAATACCTGCTTTATGGATGGCAATTTTTACAGCTTTTTGAATCGATCTTGGATTTAAATGGTGACGTCCCATATTTCCAGATCTAGGGTCCTTACTAATGGAGTCACTAGCAAAAATATATTGCCAAGCGAGCTCTTTCCCTGCGTTAGGATATTTTTTTGCTAAGGCTCCGGGTAAGTGAACAAAGCAAATGTTCTCGGCAAGTGCTTTCTCATGTAAACGTTGGCATTCATCAATATGTGAATGAAGCAGGGGAGTGGCTCGCTCTGGTAGCATCGTAACTCGGTCTTTGTTTCCTTTGCCTTCTCTTACTAATATTTCTCCTCGACCAAAATCAATATCCTTAACTCTTAAACGTAACGTCTCTTGCAACCTTAAGCCAGCGCCATACATGAGCAGTGATGCTAGTAAGGGGGAGCTTGTAAGGTTGGAGAGTACACGGTTAGCTTCTTCACGGCTGAAGACGACTGGCAGTTTTTTAGGTTTTCTAGCATTAACCCAATCATCAAGGTTAATTTCCTCAATAAGCAGTACCCGCTTGTATAAAAACATTAAGGCGTTCAAAGCCAACTGCTGGGTGCTGACAGCAACATTTTTCTGCAGTACTAGATGACTTAAAAATTGAGCAATTTCAATAGCGCCCATTTCTGCCGGATGTCTCATCTTATGGAAATGTAAAAATTGTCTGATCCAGCTCCAGTAGGTTCTTTCGGTAGCTAGTGAGTAATTAGCACGCCTTACGGTTTCAATGAACTGCTGCTGTAAGCGCATAATCAAGACCTTTAACTGGTTTTTTATACAGTATAGACGAAGAATAGTGTTCGTATAACAATAAATCTAAGGTGTTTGTAAGGCATTGAAAAATATAAGGAATCTAGAAGGTTTTAAATATACGTTTGTTATGCGAACAGGTTGGAATTTTGATATTGAATTGACAAAAGCGAACGTTAAATATAATGTTGCTGGTATCAATAACAGGGATAGTCGTTTGATTTCTATGAAAATTTCTCTTCGTTCGTCTTTCCC
>ENA-OSET01000161-OSET01000161.1-sediment-metagenome-genome-assembly--contig:-NODE-161-length-76111-cov-8.301562_pt1 | contig 76111 bp, 60 predicted proteins | sample MGYA00237882_ERZ534229 | MGnify/ENA primary metagenome ERZ534229 (study PRJEB26408, sample SAMN06266212) | sediment metagenome | isolation source: Hudson Canyon methane seep mesocosm | place: USA:Hudson... | reverse complement strand
CTCCCATCGCGATATTTTTGAAAGTCGTTTCTTTTCTTATTATCGTGCTACTTGCGGTAATGCTGGCGATTCTATCGCCTGAGATTTCGCGTGGGCAGTTTCTCCTTGGTCTGGTTGTTGTTTTGTTAGGTCTTCCTTTATTGCTGGGCTTTGAGTCAGCGTCGCTTTCTTTAAGGGCGGTAAAGCTGGCTCATATCGTTACCGCCGTGGCGTTATTGAGCGCGCTATGGGGCACCGCCGTCACCACCAAAATTGTGGATACCATCGTTATCTCTCGGGCTTCCGACGATGTTTTGGCTTACGCGGCATCGGTTAAGCGTTGGCCTGAATGGCATCCTCAGTCGTTGCATGTTTATCTTGACCATACGCGGCCGCTAGCGGCGGGTGAGGGCTTCGAGGAAGATATTGATACGCCGATTGGCAAGAATCATATGGTTTGGAATGTTAAAGAGTATCGGGTTGGATCGCAGTGGTTAGCGCAAGCGCTCAATCAGGACAATGGTGCGCAGGTGCTCTTGCAGTACAAGGTCGCTTCTGACGAACAGGGAAGGACGGTTTTTGAGCGTACCTTGGAGTATACCTTGAACAAATTTTACTTAGTTGCTGCAAATGCTATTTACATGCATAAAGAGTTCGAACGCAAATCTGAAGATGCCTTAGTTCGCCTCAAACAGGAGCTTGAGGCGACGCCCTAGGTGATAGCTTAGAGGTTTCCGCCAGCTTCGAGTCTATCCAAAAATAGCTTTTGCTCTATTTTTTCTTTGGTCGAATGGGTGCTCGCCATGTCCATTCGGTCTAAGAATGGCTTGGCTTTTTCTAAGTTATAGTCTTTGTTCCATACTCTGAAAAGCGTTTGGGCGAGTGTGAGTTTGCTTGCGCCAATCGCTTTCATTTGCTTTAGACAAGCTCCAATGGTGAGCTCGGTATCGGTAAAGTCTGTCCCCAGCGGAAGTGGAGGGAATAAACCCTTTTTCCGATAGGCTTCGATGATGCCGTTGAACCTTTCAGGCATGTTGCTTAGATGTTGTGACGGGATGGTATAGTCTTGCGGAATTTTTCCATTTTTCTTTGCTTCTTCTAGCAGAGCGGGTTGGAAGCGTGAGTCGGCGACATTGATCATGGCTTTCATCACTTGGCAGTCCGTTTTTCCGCGCAAGTCAGCCACGCCATATTCCGTAATAATAATATCTCTTAGGTGTCGTGGGATGGTGATATGACCGTAGTTATAAACAATATTTGAGACATCGCCGTTAGGGCCTGATCGATAGCTTCGTACGAGTAAAATAGAACGCGCGCCAGGAAGCGCATGCGCCATGGATACAAAGTTGTATTGGCCGCCAACACCGCTGACAATTTTGCCATTCTCAAGGCCGTCAGATACCACGGCACCGTTGAGCGTGGCCATTAAACCTGTGTTGATAAATCGGGCATCTTTGCGTTGTTCTTTTGCGAGTTCTTCGTTAATCAACAGCTGATTGACGTGACCAACGCTGGTCATACAGATTTCTTCTTTCTGTTCTTCGGTCATGTTGCGCAGCGCGTCATAGAAATCATTGGGCCCCAAAAAGAAGCCGCCATGCATGATAATGCCGCGTTTAAGTTTGGTACCCATGCCGTCTGCTTTTAGGCGGGTGATGGTGTCTAGGTTTCCGGGGTCGATACCCAGTGGCGTGTCGTCTAGATATAACTGGTGCTCTTTCCAGCTTATGCGGTCATTGAATAAACCAAAATGTTTGGCTGTTTCGACTTCTTTTCGGTGGAAGGTGTCACGGAAGAAACCGATACCCACAAAGTCATCAAGATTGTCGGGTGTGATTGTATCGCTTAGCGTGCCTTCATTGACCAGTTTCTGGACATGGTAATTGTCATACACTTTGCGTTTGACGATGTTATTTCGGATGAGGTGGAGGAAGCCGTTGACGAACATTTCACTGGAGCCATACAAACCTTTATCAAAGCTTGATGTCTCGCCAATCTTTGCAATGAGCTTCGAGTAGTTGTCTGCGCCGACTTTTTTAAGCGCCTCTTTGTACGTTGCGTTATCTTGCTGGCGTAATAAGCAATTATAAACGATGGCGTCTCCCATCGATCCAATGCCAATCTGCAGAGTGCCGCCATCTTTTACTAAGGCGCTGGCATGCAAACCTATCGCAAAGTCGGTGGGAGAAACGGGTAAATTAGGTGGCGCAAACAGTGCGGTGTAGTAGCTGGGGTTATCCAGAACATAGTCGAACTCATCGACTTCACAAAGCGCGTCATTCAGCATAAAAGGCATTTGCTGATTAATCTGCCCCACAATTTTAATATTCTTGCCGCGAGCTTGTTCTTGCCGAATGAGTGGCAGCAAGTCGAACGTAACATCGGTATTGCTGCTTAGCGAAAGATAGCTATTGCCCTCGTACTCGCCCTGGCAAACTTGTTGTGCGAGAAGATTGACGCCGAGATCAATCATATCGCGTGAAACATGCGTGTAGTTGCACGATATATAGTTTTGCTGAGCGTAGTCGTTTTTCATCATGCTGCCGGACTTGAAGAAAAACTCACTGACTTGAACGTTTTCAGGAACACATTGGTTTTTCACATCGCGGGCGTATTCTGGGCCAACATAACCTTTAAAAATGCGATCAAAAACGGGACTAAGGAATTTTGATTCTAAGCCGGGTGCGGTAGCGGGTCTTTCGAGAGAGAGCGCGGTAATAATTTTTAGCTGAATCGTTTTGTCTTCTTTGGCTCGGCGGTATAGCTCGTTCACTAGTTGGGTCGGTTTGCCAATGCCTAGTGGAATGCCTAGTGTAATTTCTTTGCCCAAATCTTGGATGATTTTGTCGACGCATTCGGTTAGGTCTGTGAATAGCGATGCTGCCACAATAAAGTGCCTCTTTTCGTTATTAATATTGTTGTTAATATAAGTCATCTTAATGATTAACTAATTCTAGGTATGCAGTTTTGATTCAGGTCAAGGTAATTAGCCGTTAGATAGTTGATAGATAGTCATTAGAGCTGTGCCATCTCCACCGTTTAATCGTTATACTCAGCGCACAAACTGAAGGCCACTACGCTCCGAACATGCTCCGAATTTATCCCTCGAACAGAACCGAATCTCTCAGTGCCGTGATGGGCGCGATTGTGCGTTCACAGCCGCTCAAAACACCCTTTACGAGTGAAAAAGTACTGATTCAAAGTCAGGGCATGGGCACCTGGCTAAGGCAGCAACTGTCCTCGCAGCTCGGCATTGCAGCGCTTATTGAAACACAGATGCCTGCCGGTTTTATATGGAAACTCGCGCAAGGCTTGATGAGTGATCAAGGCGTTAGTCCTCAGTTTGAAAAAGGCGCATTGCGTTGGGAGCTACTTAAACAGTTGCCGAGCTTGCTTGAGCGAGAGTCGTTTCGTCCGCTAAAAGATTATGTGTACACCCTAGACCAAACACGCGGCAGCGATAGCAGTGATGCTGTCGCTAGCTCGGGTTCAGGTGCCTATTCCCAAACGACCTTATTTCAACTGTGTGATGTCTTAGCCGACTGTTTTGATGCTTACCAAAATTACCGTTCAGACTGGGTAGATCAATGGGAGCAGGGCGCGCATCCCTTATCAGACCTGCCGCAACATATTATGGCGATGGAGGCTTGGCAAGGCGAACTTTGGCAAGCGGTTTATCCTGCGTTAGAGGCTTCTGAGCGCCTTCATCGTCCACGTCAATTGGCTGCCCTGTGCGAGCGACTTGGAAGCGGTGATTTTTCACGTGAGCTGTTACCGGAACGTTTGTTTGTGTTTGGATTGTCAGCGTTACCGCCCCAGTGGTTACCTATTTTTATTTTGCTTGGCCGGTATATTGATATTCATTTTCTAGTTCAGAACCCCTGTAAATATTACTGGGGTGACGTCCAGACCGAGCTACAGCAATTGCGCTATCAGCAGACATTGCAACACAAAGGTCTAAGTGCAGAGACTAGCGCGGAACAATTTGTTGAAGGCAACGGTTTGCTCGCGTCGTGGGGTAAGCTTGGGCGAGATTACTTAGGGACCTTATATCAATACGATGAGACCCAAGGTGTTTCAGAGTTCGATTCTTCTCTCTTTGATGACTGGGTGGATAGTGAACTAGTTGATGAGCTGCTCGATGTGGCGGTCGATGCGAATAATGAGCAGGCGCTGTTTGATGGCAAGGGCGTCCATTCTGTCGTTGATCTAACGAGCAATGGCGTTACGGCCTTGCAAGCCTTGCAACAGGATGTCATGGAGCTTCGCTCTCAATCATATGCCGTATCGATGGCTGACCGGAGCATTCGCTTTGCCGACTGCCATAGTGCATTGCGAGAAGTGGAAGCATTAAAAGACTACCTTCTAGATGCACTCGATTCTGACCCGTCTCTCGCCCTAAAAGATATTATTGTCATGATGCCGGATGTGCAGGATTACGCGCCACTAGTCGACGCGGTATTTTCGCAGAGCGTGATCAATAGGGATGGTAAAGCGCAGTCATTACGCTATGCGATTTCTGATCAAAGCGTGTCTTACGACTTGAGTTTGGTTGAATGGTTGCAGCAACTGCTAGTGATCGACCAGTCGCGAGTGAGTGCGACGGATGTGTTGGATTGGCTAAATATTTCGGTGATTAGAGAGCGCTTTTCGATATCGGAAAGTGATCTCGAAATGTTGCATCACTGGATAGAGTTTTTGAACGTGCGTTGGGGTTTGTCGGGAGACCATCGTGACAGCCTGCGTTTGGCGGCGCAGCCTAACCCGAGTTCGCAGTCAAATAGTTGGTTAAGCGCGATGCGTCGCCTGTTACAAGGCTATTTGTCGGGTGAAGAATCTTTAGTTTTCGCCAATGGGCAAGCGATAATGCCGGTTGCTTTGGGGGCGAGAGAGTCTCACGTTTTGTTGGGTAAGTTGTTGCGATTTTTGGAAGTCATCGAACGCAGCATCTCTTCTTTGTCTGGCGTTCAAGCAGGGCCTAAATGGATAGCGACGTTTTATGGTTTGATTCGCAGCTGGATCGACATGGATTCGGTGCAGCCAGCGTTTATTAAGCTTTGCGATAATTTGTTTAAACAGCTGCGTGAACAGTGGCAGGTCAGCGAGTTTGATTTGCCTTTATCTTTTTCAGTGTTGGCTCAAGTCGTGAAAAGCCAGCTCGAACAAGAGCGCGTTAGTCAGCGTTTCTTGGCGGGCAGAATCAATTTTTGTACGCTCATGCCAATGCGGAGTATTCCGTTTAGAGTGGTGTGTTTGTTAGGTATGAACGAAGGGCAATATCCGCGTCCTGTCACGCCAAGTAGTTTTGACTTAATGGCTCTGACACCCCCGAGAATTGGTGACCGATCGCGTCGTGAAGATGACCGATACCTGTTTCTTGAAGCCCTGCTTAGCGTTCGCGAACGTTTGTATTTAAGTTACTGTGGTCGGCATGTGCAAGACAACAGCGAACGCTACCCTTCGGTTTTGGTTAGCGAATTACGTGACTATTGTGAGCGCTACTTTTCCCTTCCTTGTTCGGAACCTTCTGGTCTGCAAAACAATGAGAAAGAGGCTAACAGCAGAAGCGAGAACTCGGTTCTCATCGCATGGACTCAAGTGCATCGTTTGCAGGCTTTTCACCCTGACTACTTCACAGCTGTGGGCTCAAGGCCTCCGCTCAGTTATGCGGGGGAGTGGCTTGGTTTGCACCGGGGTCAGGTTCAGACGCCTGATACGTCAAGTAATGCTCAGAGAGCGAGTGTTTTGGGGGCAGGCAAAGAGCCTTTGCGTGAAGAAAGCAAAGAGCTTGGTCTCGATACCTTAGTCAGAGCCTTTAATCATCCTTTGCGTTTCTATTATCAGCAGAACTTTCAGCTGCGGCCTCCATACATAGATGAGGCTTTGGAAGAGGTAGAGCCGTTTGCCTTGGATTTTTTGGAGCAGTTTCAGTTGCGGCAAGACCTGCTGGCGCTAAATGCTTCTGAAGTGAAGAGCGATGAAGATATTCTTCTCGATTGGCAGTTGTCTGAGCGCATTCCCGCCGGCGTGCTCGGCGACTTCGAACTTCAGCAAGCAAAACGTGAGGTGGCGCCATTGCGGGCTCGCTTGAAAACGCTTGAGCCACCTGAATATAAAGAGATTGATGTTAGTCTTGGCGGACAGACGATTGGTGGAAAAGTGTTAGTGTCCAATGGGGCGGCGGTTGCGGTTTATAGTGGTAAAAGTCCGGCGACGTCATTTTTTGGGTTTTGGGTTCAGCATGTATTTTGGAACCTTGCCTACTACCGCTGTGCAGACCCTGATAGGGATAACGCTGGGGCTGATGGGCGCCAGAGTTTATTAGTTGGTAAAGACAAGGTTTGGACTTTGCCGTGCTTGGCCGAAGCGCTTGCCGAACAGTATGCGGAACGACTGTTGACTGTATTTGAGTCTTTGTCGGTACGGCCAACCATGTTCCTTCCAAAAACCGCCTTTGCGATGTTGTTTGGAAGTGCCTCGGCTGCGAATACCAGTTTTTATGGTGCGGGCGGCAATTATGGTGCCGTAGGAGAAAGCCAAGATTTTTATTGGCGTCGCGCCTGTTTGTTTGGGCAAATTGACACAGATTCCGAATCCCCCTTGGTTAGTCCCATCAATCCTGACCACCTTCCTGAATTTCTGTCCCATGACATTGCGCTGCAAGTTTCTGCGCACGTTGAAGAAATCAAGGAGCTGAGCCGATGAAGCGACTCGACCTGCTGTCTTTTCCGCTCGACGGTTTGGCCTTAGTCGAGGCCAGTGCTGGCACGGGAAAGACCTATACCTTGGCAAACTTGTACTTGCGTTACCTCTTGGAAAAGAAATTCAAGATAGACCAGATACTCGTGGTGACGTTTACCGAGGCTGCTACGCAAGAACTAAGGGATCGTATTCGGCAGCGTATTCAGGCCTTGCGAGAGGTGTTCGAAGGCGCGTCCTCGGACGATGCGGTATTGCTGGCTTTGTTCGATCAGTCGCCAGATCAAGCGGCTGACTTAATTCGTTTGCGTATTGCTGAACGGCAAATGGATCAATGTGAGATATATACGATTCATGGCTTCTGTCAGCGTCTTTTGCAAAACCATTCAATGGTGTTAGGCAGTCCTTTACAACAGAGTTTAAGTGAAGACCTAAGTGCGTTGCAGCAGCAGTGTGCTGAAGACTATTGGCGCGAACAGGTGCTTCATTTACCGGCAACCGCATTGCAATATGTGCGCGGTCGCTGGCAGCAGCCCAGTGGTTTACTTGCTCAAATACAAGTGCTTTTTCAACGTAACCCTCAGCGAATTCTGCCTCGTATATCGACCAATGGGCAGGCGCTAAGCTTATTGTCTTGGTGCGAGAAGTTTGAAGAGCACCAGACGTGGTTTGAGCGCTTGTGGCATGACACTCTGGCGGTTATTGATGACGTCATTGCGCTGGTGGCCGACTCTGGTTTAAAGAATGCGAAACGAAAAGTTGATTGGCTAAATAAAATTCGTGTTTGGTGCGAACAGGGTGACAGTTTCGATTTCCCTGTTGATAGCAAAAAGAACAACTTGCTACTCGCATTTACGCCAGACCGGTTGCTCGCGGAGTGCAAGAAGAATGCAAGTGCGCCGTCGCATGCTTGGTTTGAATCTCTTGATTCGACCTTAAATCATATACCGGCAGAGCTGGATGAGCACTTTGAGCTGTGTGGGTACGAGCAGATCAAAAGTCGAATGGAAGCGGCGAAACAACAGCAGTCATTAATGGGTTTTGATGACTTGATAGAGCAGGTTGCCTTGGGCTTATCCTCTGAACGGACCCCGGAGCAGGTTGAAGCACTGGTGACTCGCGTGAGACAGCAATATGAGCTCGCGTTAATCGATGAGTTTCAAGATACCGATCCCGCGCAGTATCAGATTTTCAGCACTTTGTTTACCGATGCAGTTGTTCCTGTGCCATCGCGTATGGTGCTTATCGGCGACCCCAAACAAGCCATCTATGCGTTTCGCGGCGGCGATATGGCTACCTACTTGCGCGCCAAGAGAGACATCAACGCTCACCCAGACGGTAACGTTTTTACAATGGCGACTAACTGGCGCTCATCACCGTCGATGGTCGAAGCGGTGAACGCTGTTTTCACCGTTCAGGCGTCGCCGTTTTTTAGTGAAGAAATTCCTTTTATGCCCGTGGCGGCGGCTAAGCAGGAACGCGCGTTGAAGGGGCCTGTAAAATCGGCCTTGCAACTAGCTTATGTGCCTGCCGATGGTTTGTCGAAAGACCAAATCGAGCAGCGTCTGATGACGTTTTTCATCGACGAAATTGCACAAGTATTAGCAAAGAACGAAGTACAGAGTTCGGATATTGCTATTTTGGTCCGTACCGGACGTGACGCTCAAATGATAAAAGCAGGGCTCGCCCAAGTGGGCATTCGAGCAAGCTTCGAGGGGCGCGAGAGTATTTTTCAAACGGAAGAGGCTATTGCGTTGTACTGGTTGTTGCAGGTAGTGGCAGAACCCGGAAACGTATTCTTGCAACGCCAATGTTTAGCGCAAAGCGTCATGGCATTTTCTGACGAGATGCTCGTTTCTGTATTTCAAAACGCTAACGAACACGCTTTGTTGGCTGATCAGTTTGAGGCGCTTCATCAGAGCTGGATGAGTCAGGGCATACTCGCAATGGTTAGGCGGGCATTGGTAGGGTTTGAGGTGCTTGATCGCTGGCGCATTAAAGGCGATGCGCTTTTCTCAGCGGATTGGGAGAGACGGCTGTCCAACCTAAATCAGCTTGCAGAAATACTGCAGCAACAGTCACGAACAATACAGGGTCATCAGGCAATTATTCGCTGGTTAAGGGAACGTATTCAGAAGCCTGAAGCCGTGAATGATCAAAGCCGTGTGCGTTTGGAAAGCGATGATCAATTAGTTCAGATTGTAACAATCCATAAAAGTAAGGGCTTAGAATATCCGTTGGTGTTTTTGCCTTTTATGTTTAGTGGGCGTCCTGCGCAAGAAGCGGTTTTTTATGACCAAGAAGGCAAGTTAACAGTCGATCTGTTGAATCAAGAGGCTAATCTGTTGCGTGCTGAGCGAGAGCGTTTGGAAGAGGATATGCGCTTATTGTATGTGGCATTAACGCGCGCTAAGTATCGCTGCTATCTTGGTTTTTCAAACTTTGCAGGGCGCAGCGGCCAGACTCTTGGTTTGCATAACACGGCATGGGGGCGCTTGCTAAGGCCCGATGCCTTGGGTGCGCTAGATGACAGTGAAATCCAGCAAGCGATACATTCTTTGCAGGCGAATGCCCCCGGACTTTGTGAGTTTCATACGCTTGATGAGACCTTAGACCTTAGTAATACTCGAACGTCCTTTGCACAATCAATCGAGGACCCGGAGGCCGAGACGGGCATCCAGCAAACGAGGCGTGACAAGGCGGGAGCAGTAATCAGTGCTCGTGAGTTATCTCGAACACTTCTCGATCGCTGGAAGGTACAGAGTTTCACCGGAATCATTAACGAAAGCCACAAACACCAGTCCCAACGGAGCCATAGTAGCGGCGCTCACTCTCTTCAGCGTGCATTCGCAAACTTATCGACCGCTAATGATAATTTTCGGGCGTCGATCAATATTTTTGATTTTCCAAAAGGTAGTCGCGCCGGTACGTTTCTGCACACCTTATTTGAAGGCATCGCGTTGGAGAGTGGCGAGCTGATTGAGTCACTGCGTTATGCGTATCGAGATGTGCCTGAATACATTCAAAGTGTTTTGAGTAGCGCGGGGTTAGTGGAAGACGAAACGCTTGATGGCTGGGCTGCTTATCTTTATGAATGGACAAAAATGGTGATTGCCAGTGATTTGCACCAAGGGCTTAGGCTCTGTGATGTCGTAGCGGGCGATTACCTACCCGAGCTGGATTTCCATTTCCCAGCAGAGATGTTTGATGCTTCACGTTTGAATAGTATTTTGGCTGATCAGCGTCCTGACTTGCCGCCGTTGATCTTTGAGTCATTTGAGGGGCATGTAAAGGGCGCGATCGACCTTGTATTCAAGCATGGCGAAAGGTTCTATATTCTTGATTATAAATCGAATTACTTAGGCGATAGCGCTTCCGACTATCAAACCGATAGCTTGCAGATCGCGATTGATGAACATCGATATGATCTACAGTATTTGCTTTACACTTTGGCGGTTCATCGGCATTTGAGCGAGCGCTTGGGAGATAGTTATGACTATCAACGCGATTTTGGCGGGGTGATCTATCTATTTTTACGCGGCGTTGAGGGGGCGCCTGAGTTGGCGCCGGAAGACACAGGGTCTAAAAATGGAGTGTATTTTTGCCGACCAGATGTGTCCTTGATTAAAAGCTTAGATCAGATGTTTCGTGGTGAGACTGACCATAGTGGCCAGATTCAGTTTAGCGCCGAAGCGGGATTGCTTGATCGCGGCTATGTTGATGATCGTAATGTGGTCGATCCGACAAGTGATCAGATTAGCGGTAAAAGAAGCGACAAAAAAAGCGTTAAGAGGAGCGATACGTAATGCTAAGGCATGAACGCTTACTCCAATTAGCTCAGCGCATTGAACAAGGGCGCTCGCCATTGCGCTGGCTAGACTTATATGCGGCGCAGTCTTTATTGCAGATGTTGGAGGAGGGTGGTGCCCGAGCGCATAGTGGCACTGACGTCGACGTCGAACCAGACACGTCGTTCAATAAGGTCGATGCGCGAACGGTTGATTTATTGGTGCTGTGCTCAGCATCCTCAATCATTGGTCATATCGCCGTTGTACTTAGTGACTTGGCGGCCTATCAGTCGTTAGGCTTGTTCGTAGGCGCCGGGCTGGCGGTCAAACAAGATGACTGTACTGGTGATAGCGAAAATATTTCTAATGTGGCCAGTGGCGGCTCTGCGTTAAGTAATTGCTTGGCATTGCTGCGTAATGGTGGACTATTACATTCGCAAGATTTTTTACCCGACGACGAAAGTGAGGTTGAGCTATCGGAGGTAATGTCTGATGAACCGGGTGCTAATTCTCCTTTAGTGCTGACCGATGGGCGGCTTTATTTGCGGCGAGTTTGGTTACAGCGGCGATCGTTAGAGTGCTGGCTAAGTGATCGTCAGCGCTGTTCAGAGGATGTGCTGCGGGCTGGGCTTGACGAGTCCGGCCAGGATAATCTTTCGGCATATTTGCAGCGTAGCTTTCGTCTCTTATTCAAAACCGAGCCCGGCGGCAATAGCGTGGCTCAGGGTAAGCGCGATACTAAAACGAAGCCGGTAAACAATGATGTCGAGCCGGACTGGCAAGCGGTGGCGGCGGTGCAGGCATTAACTCAGTCATTTTGCCTTGTCAGTGGCGGCCCTGGAACAGGAAAGACGTCTACAGCAGCGCGTATTCTAGTACTACTCCTTGCTCGTCATGCGCTCAAGAATAGAACGAAAGCGGTGGTTCGCTTGCTTGCTCCGACAGGAAAAGCAGCGGTGCGCCTTCACACGTCGATTTTGCAGCAATTCCAGGATTTGTGTGAGTTATTGCGTGGCGCTAGCGAGGCTCAAGAGTCGGGTCTTCATGAGGATACGTTAGCGCTAATCGATAAGTCATTTCCCGAGCAAGGAGAAACCATTCATCGTGCATTGTTAAGAGTCCCCGGCGCAGTGTGTGACGATAGTCTCATAGATAGGCGAAATTTCCATCATTCCGACACCTTACTGCTAGAGCGTGCGGAGCAAGCTTCTTTGCGAGCAGATATTGTTTTGATCGACGAAGCATCGATGATTGATCAAAAGCTAATGTCTGATTTAGTCGGTGCGATACCTAGCCGTAGTCGCGTAGTGATCATGGGTGACCACTTTCAATTGCCTCCTGTCGAGCCTGGCGAGGTTTTTGCCGATTGGATAGCTAGGCTAGAACAGTGTGAGTACTCATCGAGTCAGGCCGAAACGCTCGGAGCTTATGGTTGCGTGTTACCGCCATCCCTGCGCCTTGGAGAGCGTGGCGACGAGACTCCCGCGAGATTGATTTGTCAGCTAACCAAAACCTATCGTTTTTCTGGGCCTATTTTTGACTTAGCGCAAGCTTTGCGCGGGTATAGCGACTGGTCAGTTGAATCATTGCTGCCTTTATCTACCCCACTTGGACGCGCGAGCGGCCCCGAGGATTTGTTCGAGCGAGCGCCGTTAACGTGGGTCGATCTGGACGCAAGATCAAGCGCAGGCGACAGAGTCGTTGGTGAGAGCATTAAACGTGAGAGCTCGGTCCGAGAAAACGGTATCGATGTGCAACTGGCTGATCATTTTGATGCGAGTCTCTCTGGTTACGAAACATATTTTGAACTGGTGAAGGGGGGGGCTGATGTGGTGCAACTCGCCGCAGAAAAAGATCGATTTCAGATCTTGTGCTCGACCTATGAGGGGCCTCTGGGTGCGACGAATATTAATCGCTTAATTGAGCAACGATTTGCGCAGTCTCAAAGTTTGTACGAGGGCAAGGTCGTGATGGTCACTCAGAATCAGCCTGACCTAGATTTATATAATGGTGATGTCGGCTACTTACAACTCGTGAATCAGAGTGCATTACTTTCGAGTAAGCAGAATTCGCGCTCAGGCTTTGTAGGAGTCGAGCAGCCGCAATTCGCGGTCGCGTTTCCAGACAAAATAGATGGCGATTTGCACGTGCCGCTGGCATTGATACGCCAGTGGCAAAGCGCGTATGCAATTAGCATTCATAAGAGCCAAGGCTGCGAGTACGAGCGGGTCATGGTGGTGGTGCCGGACTATGCGCGAGACCTAGTGACGCGGCGTTTGGCATATACCGGCATCACGCGAAGCCAGAAAGAGGTAGAGCTCTGGATTAGTCGAACAAGCTTGGGTCGACTAGGCGGGAAGTGACTCTTCTGTTATCTAACGTTAAGGTTGCACTTTTTTTGAATGAAAATCGGCCAGTTCGTGCTTAAAAAACGAGAAGCGACATTATTCAACTACTCTTGTGGGATTTTGTCTGGATTGTTGCTTTCCAAGGCCGAAATGCTCTGATAGAATGCGGCCACTTTTTCGAGACTACTATGTTCATTAGTGGCCTTGGAGAAGCTGCAATGGTGACTTTCACTGGTTCCCTCGCAATGATAAGCCGTTAACCTGGTCAGGCCCGGAAGGGAGCAGCCACAGCGGCGGATTCGTGTGCCGGGGTGTAGCTGGTGGGAGTCATCACCAATTTTCTTACGATCAATTGCCACTCAAAAAAACGATTGTTTTCTATACCGTTCCCATCTAATTCATGTTCCTTGGTGTAGAAAAAGAATGTGGCATGTCAAAGCCAAATCCCCACGATATTAAAACGAAATAATAATAGTCGAAGGTTGACCACTTACTTCCTTCAACGTTAGGTTTTACTGACCAAAAATATCGCCTATTGGGCGTTAATTCAATTTCGATTTGATGTTTGTTCGACTCTATGTCTGTGCGTTCGTAGGTCAAATCTTTGTACCTAGCGTGGAGCCCCATGACGCTGTCTTTGGATACTTTTTCTTCATAAAGGCGCAGAGAGTAGCTTACGTTATCCTCTTCATAGGCCTCCCACCTAAACGTTGGGTTTCGCTCTTCAACTAATAGCTCGCCCAGTTTGAAGCCGCTCTTGACTGGATAGAGCGGCTTGAGTCCGTTAAACGTCGTGCATCCAGATAGAACCGAAACCAAAGTAAGGGCTTTGATGGCTGCGAGCAGGTGGGGGCTGACTGGCAAGGTATTTCCTTTTTTTCATATAGTGGATTCTGCTTTGCTGCCGCGATGGTTGGTGCAGATTTGTATGGCGTGTTTGTCGTTACGTTGCGGAGAATAGTATAGGGAATGGCTTTTCGTCAATATCGCGCTTTTGGTTCGGCTGATCGTCGCCGGATATATCGTATTGCAACTATTGACGCGGCATTTTCTTAGTTTCTATTCTCCTGACTATTCCTTTGCCAGGTCTTAATTTACGGTGTTCTCGCGATGCTTGTCCGTGTAAACTAAGTCCCCTATTTAATCATCTGGAATTCCTCGATAGCAGTTATGAGTTATCAAGTACTGGCTCGCAAGTGGCGTCCGCAAAACTTCAAACAAATGGTTGGTCAAGAGCATGTCTTGAGAGCGCTGATTCACGCGCTTGAAAGTCAGCGTCTTCATCACGCCTATTTGTTCACCGGTACACGCGGCGTTGGTAAAACAACGATTGGCCGGATTCTCGCTAAGTGCCTTAGTTGCGATAAGGGGATTACGGCTGAGCCTTGTGGCACGTGCGGCGCCTGTACCTCGATTGTTGAGGGGCGTTACGTTGATTTGATTGAAATTGATGCGGCGTCGCGGACTAAGGTCGAAGACATGCGTGAGCTATTGGATAATGTTCAGTACGCGCCGACCGAAGGCCGTTTCAAAATATATCTGATTGATGAAGTGCACATGCTTTCTCAGTCCAGTTTCAATGCTTTACTGAAAACACTTGAAGAGCCCCCAGAGCACGTTAAGTTTTTGTTCGCGACAACTGACCCGCAGAAGCTGCCGGTCACGATTCTGTCGCGATGTTTGCAGTTTAATTTGAAGAACATGTCGCCAGAACGAATTGTCGGACATTTGCAGCATATTTTGTCTGAAGAGCAGGTGACAGCTGAAGATCCGGCACTTTGGGCGTTAGCGCGCGCCGCTGACGGGAGTATGCGTGACGCATTGAGTTTGACTGATCAAGCGATCGCTTATGGCAACAGTGTGCTGTCCGAGTCTGGCGTGAGCGCCATGCTGGGGACCATTGATCAGAAGCGGGTATATCGCATTCTGGCTGCCTTGATCGCTAACGATGCCAAGATGGTGTTGGATGAGGTGAGCAGTTTGGCAGAATTTTCTCCCGATTATCAGTCTGTTTTGGCCTCATTAATTTCGATTTTGCACCGTATTGCTGTCGAGCAAGCGGTACCAGGCGCAACAGACAACACGATGGGTGACCAGAGTGAGGTGTGTGAGTATGCGAGGAGCTTGAGTGCAGAAGACTTGCAGTTGTTTTACCAAATCGCCTTAGTGAGTCGTAATGACTTAACGATGCATCCTGATCCGCGCGCCGGATTGGAGATGGCTCTAATTCGTATGTTGGCATTTCAGCTAGATAGGCCGCCTGTTGAGCAAGGCGAATTGGCGAATATTTCGACTGCAAAAGAGATTAATGAAGCAAGTGATGCACTGATTTCTGAGTCGTCTGCTTCGGTATCGGTGGCGGCTGAACTAGAGCCCGAACCCGAATTGGCTCAAGAGCCTATCGCCTCGGTAGAGACTCATGTATCTGAATCAGGGTCTCAAGACGTATCTGCCCAGCAAATGCCGGAGCCTCCTCCGATTGAAAGCTACGGGTACATTCCTGAATCGGATGATCATTCTCCTGAAGACTTTTCAGCGCCTGGCTCTATCGCACCCACTGAGCAGTCGGGTCAGGGGGCAGATCAAGGCCTCTCAAGCAAAAAAAAAACTGAGCTAAGGTCTGCTGCAGGACAAGCTGAGCCAGAGCAATATGAGTCTTCCGGTGAGGGCTTGAGTGCGTCTGGTTTAGTCGAACAGTCAGTAAACCCTGAAATGCCCAATACTATCGCGCCAGTTGAGCAAGCGAATATCGAGGCCAGTGGCGCGGCAATTGTCGACTCAGTGGCTGCGCCCCCTGCGGCAGAAAAAAAGCGGGATGACCCGTTTGGTACTGATTCGGTCGCTGGCTCGCCTGATTTGGATAAGCAGGTAGACGAAGAGGCGGTATCTTCACCTTTATCGGACGCTCCGGTTGGCTCGGCTTCAAGTGAACATGAATCATGGCCGGTTCGTTCTATGCAGGTTGCTGTATCAGGCATGACCCAAAACTTGATGTTTAATATGTCTTTGGATGAGCTGGATGATGAGACGATTTTATATGTTGAAACCGGCCATTATCGTTTGTTGAATTCAAATCATGAAAAGAGAATTGTTGAGGCGATGCAGGCTTTCTTGGGTAATTCAAAACCGCTCAAGTTTGTTGATGGCCTGCTGGCTGGGCAGGAAACGCCAATGATGTGGCGCGAGCGTCGTGCGGGCGAAATGTTGCAAGCAGCGACAGAAGAGGCGGGGCGAGACCCCAATGTAAAGCAGTTGATTGAGGCCTTTGACGCATCCATTGTGGATGGCAGCATTAAGGCGCTGGGCGATTTAGTTTAGGAGAAAGGTTATGTTTGGTGGCGGCAATATGGGCGATCTGATGAAGCAGGCCCAAAAAGTTCAAGAACAAATGCAGAAGCAACAAGAAGAGATGGCGAAGGCCGAGGTGACGGGGGAGTCGGGCGCTGGCATGGTTAAGGTGATCATGAACGGTCGTCATGATGTTCGTAAAGTTGATATCGACTCGTCATTGATGACTGAAGACAAAGAGCTTTTGGAAGATTTGTTGGCGGCGGCAGTCAATGATGCCGTGCGAAGAATTGAAGAAACTAACAAAAATGCGATGTCTGGGCTCGCGTCTGGCATGGGGATGCCGCCGGGATTCAAAATGCCTTTTTAGGCGCTTTTTCAAGTGTTTTCGTCGTATGTCCTGTAAACAAGAAATGAGATCGCTATGAGTTTTGGTCCTGTAATAGATGAACTGATTGATTCCTTGCGAGAGCTACCGGGTGTTGGGCATAAAAGTGCGCAGCGAATGGCAATGCATTTGTTGGAGCGAAACCGAGTAGGGGCTCAGCGTCTGGCAGCGGCACTTCAAACCGCGTCGGTCGAGGTGGGGCATTGTGAACGATGCCGAAATCTTACTGAAGAAGCGCTTTGTCGGATTTGCAGAGACGTGCAGCGAGACCCGGCTTCGCTGTGCATTGTTGAGTCGCCTTCCGACGTTATTGCAATCGAACAGGCGCGCTACTTTAAGGGCTCTTATTTTGTGTTGGGGGGAAGCTTGTCGCCTCTAGATGGAAGAGGGCCGGAACAGATAGGTATTCCTGCATTCATAGAGCGAATGCGCGGTGGCGAAGTAACGGAGGTTATTTTAGCAACTAACCCCACGGTTGAAGGCGAGGCAACCGCCCATTATATTGCGGAGCTATTGAGCGGAAAAGATATTTTGCTGACTCGTTTGGCACATGGAATTCCGTTGGGCGGTGAGCTTGGGTTTGTGGATGGCGGTACGTTGAGTCATGCGTTTTCAGGGCGAAAGCCGTTAGAGAATTTATAGAGTTATGTCAGATTTTGAATGGGTTAATGAGGGCGAAATACTTTCTGCTAGGGTCGATGACTGGTTGAAGAAGCCTTTTATTGCGCTGGACACTGAGTTTGAACGCACCAATACATATTTTGCCAAACCTGGCTTGCTGCAGATTGCGGACAACGAGTCGGTGGTGTTGGTCGACCCGCTTGCCGTCAATGACCTGGAGCGGTTTGCTCCAGTATTGACTAGTCCGGACACGGTAGTGGTAATGCATTCAATGAGTGAAGACGTTGAATTGCTGCGCAATGTTGTTGGTGTGTACCCAGAGAACGTGTTTGATACGCAAATCGCAGCGGCCTTTTTGGGCTATGGCGCATCGCTAGGCTATCAGGCATTAGTGAAAAGTGTGTTGGATGTAGAGTTAGATAAATCGGAAACACGTTCTGATTGGCTGCAGCGCCCGTTGAGTGATACGCAGATAGTCTATGCAGTGAAAGACACGGAATATCTAACGACTCTGTATGAGAAACTGCATGAAGCGCTTACACAGGCCGGCTTGCTAGCCGCATGTTTAGACGAAACCAAAAGCTTGATAGATCAGGTTCGTTTAGGAAAAGAAAATACAGATAAAGCGTATTTGAAGCTGCGGGGTGCATGGAGCCTAGAGGTTAGTCAGCAAGCGCGTTTAAAGCAGCTGGTATGTTGGCGCGATGAGATTGCAGTGTCTAAAGACTTACCAAAGTCTTGGGTGTTTAGCGATGCATTGCTGATTAGTTTTGCAGAAAAAGCACCGCAAACAACGTCTGAACTGAACCGCTTAAAGGGTATTCGGCACAAATCTGTTCGACAATTTGGTGACGCCTTACTAGCGCAGTTAGCGTTGCCGCTGGATGTTGATATGTCGGCACTAGAGTTGGTTGATAAGCCTTTGAAGGGCTTAGAGATGGACAGTTTTCGAAAGCTAAAGAAAGTCGTAAAAAGCGTGTCTGAGAAAACGGGCATTGCTGAACAGTTATTAGGGTCTCGAAAACTGTTGGAGCAGGTCGTGGTGGATGTGCAACGTGATCAAAAACCAGATTTACCCTTGGCGTACCGAGGTTGGCGATCGACTTATCTCGAACAGCCATTTTTAGAAATATTGGCGCCATAATTTTATAGTTTTGCTAGCGCAGTTCAATGAGGTTTTTTTAGTGAAAGAATATACATCAGACGCCAAGCGGTTTTGTTCCATTTATAAGAGCTCTCGAAAGCAAGAGATGTATGTTTATATGGATCGCAGCGCGAAACTAGACGAGCTTCCTGAAGCGCTCGTGTCTATGCTCGGCACGCCGCTCCATGTGATGGATATGGTGCTTACGAAAGATAAGGTCCTCGCGCGGGCTGAGGCGTCTCGGGTGCTGGCAAGTATCGCGGAGCAGGGTTTTTATTTGCAGATGCCTCCTGCCGAATCTGACCTAGACAGAGTGGACCCAGCCTTGGTTCCGGCATCGCCTAAAGATTCTTTGCACGGTTAGGCCGTCCGTCATGAGTGAGAAATTTTGGACGCACCTTTCATTGCAGGAAATGGATACCCAACAATGGGAGTCTTTATGTGACGGCTGTGGCAAATGTTGTCTGCATAAACTAGAAGATGAGGACAGTGGCGAGCTTTGTTTTACCTCTGTTGCTTGTGAGTTTTTGGACTTGGACGCTTGTCGTTGCTCCGTTTATCAGGAGCGTTTAAAGCATGTTCCCGATTGTGTGTCGTTGCGGCCTGAGAACTTAAGCGAATTTGCATACTTGCCGTCAACGTGTGCCTATCGACTTATTTATGAAGGTCAGGGTTTGCCCGATTGGCACCCTCTGGTGTCCGGTGACCCATACTCAGTGCATGCTGCTCATGTCTCTGTGAGGGGAAAGGCGATCTCCGAAGCGGAGGTCGATGAGGAAGACTTGGACTTATATATTATTGATAACCTGTGAGGTTTTCAGCGCGTGTTAGCTAGGGGTTTATTTTGGAAATAAGTGGTTACGTCATAGCTTGGTTGGTTTATTTGCTGGCGGCAGTGGGTATTGTCATCGTGTTCTGGCGCATGACTGGGAATATTACGTGGCGACGCACGCGACGCTCTTTGAGGGCGGTCCTGGCAGCGGTGCTATTTACCCCAATCAATATTGAGCATGATGAAATGTGGTTGGCGCCTGCTTATCTGGTCGGTTTCTACGACTGGATTCTTGGCCATCATGAGAAGGCCTTGGAAGCGGGGGCCTATATGCTTTATGCCTTTGCTCTGATGATTGTTGTCATTTTATTGGAGTCGGTGTTGCGTCGTTTGCTTGGGATGGAGAGAGCTTGATGGTTGAGCCAGGAGTCTATGAACACTACAAAGGAGCCCATTACGAAGTGATTGGTTTGGCTCATCACAGTGAAACTGAAGAGGCGATGGTTGTCTATCGAGCGCTGTATGGTGAGTTTGGTTTGTGGGTAAGGCCGCATGCAATGTTTGTTGAAAGTGTCACCGTTGATGGAAATTCAGTGCCGCGTTTTCGATTGCTTCGCAGTGCATAAAAACTAAAAACTGCTGTTAAAACAAAGTTTAACTAAGCAAATCGTATAAAACGCATTTAAATCCTCGTTGTTGTTATTGTAAAACCTGCTATAAATTAGTTAAGTGCGCAAGGTGCGTCTACTATTAGAAGGTGTCATTTCAGCAGGTTTATCTATGTATTCGTTTTTCCAATACACAAAGAAAAGTGTTCTAACTATTTGTTTTTTATGTGCTTATATCGCGAGCGCTGAGTTATATGCAGCGACGAGTGATAAGCAGAATACGGCTAGCGATGTCGATGTGCGTTTGTTGATCGACATCTCCGGCAGTATGAAGAAAAACGACCCATCTAATCTGCGTATTCCCGCTGTAAAATTATTAACCGAGCTGGTTCCCGATGGTGCGCGAGTTGGTGTCTGGACCTTTGGTCAGTGGGTGAATAATCTCGTTCCGCTAGGTGTCGTGGATGACGCTTGGAGAGCGAAGGCTAAAGAAGCTGCTGACAAAATAAATTCTGTCGCTCTGTTTACGAACATTGGCGCGGTGTTAGACAAGTCATCCGATGATTTCTATAAGTCAGATAAATCGGGTAACACGCATTTCATTTTACTGACAGATGGAATGGTGGATATCGACAAAGACCCTGCAAAAAATGCCTCCGAGCGTGATCGAGTGCTGACTGACATCGTTTCGCGTTTCAAAGACAAAGGCTTAAAAATTCATAGTGTTGCCCTTTCTAAGAATGCTGACGAGTCTTTGATGGACAAGCTTTCTGTGCAAACGGGAGGTCAGGCTGCGGTTGCTGAAACGTCGGATGATCTAACGCGTATATTTTTACAAGCGCTTGATCAGGCGGTTCCTACTGAGCAGGTTCCGATAGAGGGCAATGGCTTTAGTATCGACTCAAGTATCGAAGAATTTACCGCGCTAATATTTAGAGGCGAGGGCGAAGCCGCTACTGAAATTCAAGGCCCCGATGAGCAAAAGCACACGCAGACTGAACATGGTGACGACATTCAATGGTATCAAGATGCAGGCTATGACCTCATCACCGTGCGTCGTCCGTTGGAAGGCGAATGGAAAATTAATACTGATATGCTCCCCGACAGTCGAGTAACGGTAGTCAGTAACTTGCAACTAAACGTTGAAAAGCTACCTGCTAACTTTTTTGCGGGCGATGTGTTGAGCGTTGCCGCAAGCTTTAGCGAAGATGGAGCGCTTGTTACCAGTCCAGACTTTCTGAAGTTGATGGATGTTGACCTTCGTATTAAAACCGAAGATGGGAAAGAGGGAACAAAGACGATTTCGGATCCGAATAGCCCTCCTGAAGATGGCGTGTTTAGACGAGACATTACAAAACTTAAGTCGGTGGGGCAGTACGAAGTCACTGTACTGGTCGATGGTAAGACGTTTAAGCGTAAGAGTCGGCAGTTAGTTAACCTGCAGTCGCCTTTTGATTTTGAGCTATCGGTAAAAGGTGAGGGTGACGACGCCAGTTATGAGTTATTGGTGTCGCCGCTGACTGATAACCTGGATTTGGACGAAACATCCGTATTCGCAAAAATTAAAGCGCCAGACGGTAGCAGTCTAATCAAAGCATTGACCTTAGACAAAAACGCGACGCGCTGGCGTTTGCCTATTCTAGCGGACAAGGGCGATGGTCTGTACCAGGTTGCGGCAAAGGTTAAGGGGAAGAATATTGACGGCAAACCGTTCAAGTTCCAACCGCAGAGCTTTGACGCTGAATACCCAATTCCAATGGGAGACGGTAATAAAATCGTTTCCATTAATGAACCTGCGGAACCCGAGTTGACGCCAGACAATCCTTTAGAGGATGCCGGCGACGTGGTTGAAGAGGTCATGGATGAAGAACCACCGGTTGAACCAGTCGAGGAAGTGGTTGAAGCGTCGCCGATTCAGCTGCCAGCGCCTGAAGAGGTGCCTGAAGTGGTCGAAGAAGAATCAAACTGGATAATGTGGGCCGCGATTGCCGGCGGCGCACTCGGTTTGATCGCCGTGGCTGCAGGTGGCTTTGTTTTTTGGAAGAAAAAGAAAGCGGCGAACACGGATGAAGATGAGGTTCTCAGTGATGAGGCTGTTGAAGATATGTTGGAGGAAGAGTCTGCCGTTGGTGAAGAACTCGACTTTGTCGAAGAGCCAGAGCCGGAGCCGGAGCCAGAGCCCGAGCCAGAGCCAGAACCAGAACCAGAACCAGAACCAGAGCCAGAGCCAGAACCAGAACCAGAGCCAGAGCCAGAGCCAGAGCCAGAAATTGATTTGTCAGATGGGCTTGATGACATTGCAGAGTCCTTGGAAGAGCCAGAAGAGGCTCCAGTAGTCGAGGATGAGGAAGAAGCGGCAGCTAACATTGCACAGGCAATCGAAAGCTCGGCTGACGAAGATGAGCTAGCTCTCGATAAAGAGGTCGAAGAGGCGTTGGATATTAGTGATAGCGATTTTGACGATGAGGAGTTTAATCTTGAAGACTTCGATATCGGAGATACTGACGACCTACCGGATGACAAAAAATAGCGTTTAGTGAGAAGCGTTGCCGGTTTTATAGCATTGAGGCCGGCAATGACTGCAAAATGCATTTATTTCAGGAATTAATGCTTGCAAGCATAAAAGTCACTCCATATAATACGCCCCACTTCGAAGTTGATGGCTTTTTATTTAAGCTTAGTCTTTGACTTAATTGAAGTTTTTTGAGGTTTGTCCTGTTGTTTTGTGGTCGACCTCACTTGGAGTGCAAGTAAAAACACAAAAGAAATTAAGCGGGAATAGCTCAGTTGGTAGAGCACAACCTTGCCAAGGTTGGGGTCGCGAGTTCGAATCTCGTTTCCCGCTCCAAATTTCTTAACTCTTCGTTTTTCTCTATTCTTAACAATCAATAAAATCTCTGTGATAGCATTGCTGATCGAAGCGGTTAGGTGCCTATCTCATGTCTTTTTCTATTAAGTCTCTACTCTATTATCCCGTAAAGTCACTGGGTGAAATTGACGTTGAGTCGCTGTCCTTCGACGAGTTTGGCCCTGCCTCGGACCGACGCTTTATGCTGGTTGATGGCAATGGCCAGTTTATTACACAGCGCTCTGATACTTGCCTCAGCTTTATATCGGCCGAGTTGCTGGCTGGCAAGTTGAGTCTGCATCATGCTTCCTTTGGGTGTTTAACGTATCGAGTGAATGAGTTCTCTGAACCTTTGCAGGTGAGTGTGTGGGGCGATAGTGTCGCGGCGCTGGGTGTCAGGTCTGGGGATGCGGATAGCGTGCTGAGTGACTATATTGGAAAGCCTGTTAGGCTTGTGTATATGCCGGACAGCTCTTTTCGACAAGTTGATCGTGAGTATTTTAATGCCGATCGTCGCGTTAGTTTTGCCGATGGGTTTCCTGTACTTCTTTGCAATACCGCCTCTCTAGCAGACTTGAATAGCCGTCTCGATGCGCCGGTACCGATGTCTCGCTTTCGGCCCAATATTGTTTTTGCTGGGCGAACTGCCTTTGAAGAAGATGGTTGGCGTCGTATCCGTATCGGTTCGATCGAGTTTGCGGTCGTTAAACCTTGCAGTCGATGTGTGATGACAACGATTAATGGCGAAGGTGAGCGAGGAAAGGAGCCCCTGCGCACACTCGCTACTTATCGTAAGAATGAGCATGGCGTTTGTTTTGGTCAGAATTTGGTTCCACTAACGAATGGTACCATTGGTCTAAAAGACGAACTTGTTCTGATTGATTGAGCGACAGTCTGTTCTTGGCCGAAAACAGTCTGACAATACTTTGTTCATTCGAGGCCTGAACTGCACAGACGATTGGTTGACTAAAAGAGGTCAACCTCGTCATTGGTATTGTCGTCCTTCTCTTTACTTTTTTCGAAGTGATGATGATAAATTTCAAGCGCTTCCTGAACGCTAGCGCCGGACATGATGTGCTGAAACATTAAGCGCTCTTCTTCCATCGTATAGTTCGACATGATGTCTTCTTGCAATTTTTTCCACGAAGAGGGGTTATATAGCTCCTCTGGATTGCTGACTAGCTCGCTTAGCCATAATAAATCTCGTTTGACGTGATCGAGTCTTTGGGAGAGTCGGTCATAAAACTGGAACGAGATGATCGCGTTCACAACGCGAGAATGCACGTCTTCTGCATCAACTTTCAATGACGCGTCTTTAGCAATGTCTTCGTTCGCTTTTTCCGTGATTTCCTGCAGTTTACTGGCAATATAAGTGAATGACTCGGATAGCTCGGAGACGGATTTCTCTCCGTCTGTCATCGTGCATTCAATTTGTGAAACTGCAAGCGTGAGCATGTTGATGGTCTCGCGCACCTGGCTCCAATCGAGGTCAGGTCTATTTGCGGTAGAGTTTTGTTGCTTTGCCGTCAATGTAAGGCTCCTAAAAAGTCCGGAACGTCAAAAAGGTTAGGGTGGCACCAAGACTTATAGCATAATGCTTAAATTGTCCTGATGGATCGCTTATCGCGTTCCTGCCGAGTTGTGTACTAGCCTCATAAAGCATAGTCCACTCTCAAAAATTGGCGAGATTCGCCAGCGTCTTTTTAACTAGTCAACGAGCATTATGAGTTTAATTCGTTTAGAGCGTGTATCGCTAGCCTATGGCCACAAACCTTTGTTGGATGAAGTGGATTTTGTTATTGAACCCGGGGACAAAATTTGTCTTCTTGGTCGCAACGGCGAGGGGAAGTCCTCGTTAATGAGTTTGCTGACCAAGGTCGCTTTGCCTGACTCTGGAGAAGTGGTCTTTGATAAGTCGCTCAAAATGGGTTTTTTACCACAAATGATGCCCGCGGCGGATGAGCGTTTGGCATTTGACGTCGTTGCCGAAGGCTTGGGCGATATGGGTGGGTGGTTGCAGCGTTATCATGCCCTAGTCAACCAAGGCGATGCAGGTTTTTCTGACGATATGTTAGCGGAAATGCAGGTGTTGCAAGATAAAATCGAAGGGGTTGATGGTTGGTCTTTTCAAAGCAAAATTTCTCATATGTTGAAGCGCTTTGGTATCGAAGAAGATGCCACGATGAAGTCCTTATCGGGAGGGTGGCGTAGACGAGTATTGCTGGCAAAGGCTTTGATTAATGAGCCGGATCTCTTATTGCTTGATGAGCCGACCAACCATTTGGATATTAATACTATCCGTTGGTTAGAGCAGCAGTTGAAAGAATTCAGGGGCGCGCTGTTATTTGTGAGTCACGATAGAGCATTTGTTAAAGCCCTTGCGTCCGGCATTGTTGAGTTGGACCGTGGTAACTTGACGTCTTTCCGCGGCGGTTACGAAGACTATCTGGCAGATAAACAAAAGCAGCTAGAAGATGAAGCGCGCCAGAACAAGCTATTTGATAAGCGTTTGTCTGAAGAAGAGGTTTGGATTCGTCAGGGGATTAAGGCTCGACGTACGCGCAATGAAGGTCGTGTTAGAGCGCTTAAGTCAATGCGTGATGAGCGCAAGGCACGGCTAGAACGTCAGGGCAAAGCGAGCATGAGTATCGCGTCTGCGGCGCCGTCAGGAAAGCTGGTGGTTGAGGCAGAAGCGATCGATTATGCGTTTGATGACGGCCGCAGTATCGTCAAGAGCTTTACGACAAGTATTCTTCGTGGTGACCGTATTGGCTTGATCGGAGCCAATGGCGCTGGAAAAACTACATTGCTACGCCTTTTGCTCGGTCAATTGGCGCCAAACGCGGGAACTCTTAAGCTAGGCACGAAACTAGAAGTGGCTTATTTTGATCAGCTTAGAGCGGGTCTTGATCCGGAACAGGCGGTGTTTGACAATGTGGCTGATGGTCATGAGTTTGTTGAGTTAAACGGCAAGCAGCGCCATGTGATGAGCTATTTAAATGACTTTCTCTTTACGTCTGAGCGCGCTCGCTCGCCTGTTAAAGCGCTTTCTGGTGGCGAGACAAATCGCCTGTTGCTAGCGCGTTTGTTTGCGCGTCCGGCGAATCTGATTGTGATGGATGAGCCAACCAATGATTTGGATGTTGAGACGCTGGAGTTATTAGAAGAAAAACTGAGTGATTTTGATGGCACACTTCTGATAACAAGTCACGATAGGGATTTTCTCGACCAAGTGGTCACAAGTACGATTGTATTTGAGGGCGGTGGAAGAATTTCCGAGTATGTTGGCGGTTATCAGGATTGGGTTCGCCAAACCGGAGGTGTGTTGGCGGATGAGTCTACATTTGGCTCCGTCGATGCGGCGGTTCAAACAGGGTCTCCAGCTATTGACACTGAAGCGTCTGCAGTAACAGATGATGCTAAACCAAAAAACAGCGACGTCTTGGCGCCGGCTGCTAGTCAGTCATCCGCGAAGAAAAAGCTAAGTTATAAGGTCCAGCGTGAATTGGAGGCGCTGCCAGGGAAAATTGAGCAGCTAGAGCAGGAGCTCGCTGATCTGAATTTGCGAATGAGCGACGCTTCATTCTATAGCGGTGATCAGGCTGACGTTGAGGCGGCAGGAAAGCGTCTACAAGAGCTTGAAAGTGAATTGGCTGAGGCTATTGAACGCTGGATGGAGCTAGAAGAAGAGGCGGGCCTATAATGGGTTTTGTTATCGCCATATTACTGACCCTTGCGATGGCGGGCTCGGTGTTATGGGTAATGCCTTCTCCGCGCGAGAAGCGTATTTCTGCGATGCGAAAACGCGCTATGGAGTGTTCTGCCCGTGTTCGTTTGATCGATAAAGCAATGGCGACTCAGATGATCCCTTGGGTGGATGATCACCGTGGATATGTGAGTTATGAATTGGGGAATGATGGCGGCGCAAGTGCGTCGTTGAAAGGATTCAAAGTCGTTCGATTGTCTTTTGATGCGAATCTTCACGAGTTGGATATGCTAGACCCCTTACGACAGCGGGTTGAGGCGGCTGGCCTTTTGTCTGCTTGGCCCGAGTCTGCTGAGGCCTTGGTGTTTAGCCCGCTGGGAGTGGCCGTTATTTGGCGTGAAGTAGGGACTGAGGACGATATTCAAGGGCTGGTAGAAAAGCTAAGACTCTGCCTGAGTAGCTGCTTCAATTAAGAGGCGGCCGACAGAGTCTTCAGGGTTAGCCGTGGCGGTTATCCTTTAACGACATCGACAATGTTGCTGATGATTTTCTTCGAGTACAGATTGACGATGAAGTTAACTCGGTTTTCGTTGTAATTGATGTAGGAGCTTTTAATAAAGTCCCACTGCGTTCTTGCTGAGTCTAGTAGCTGAACGGCTTCTTGGTTCTCGCTTGTTAGTAGAGTTAGGTTGTCTAATTTTTCTTCAAATTGGACGGCTAAAGCATCAATCGTTATGTCTGTACCACCGCCAGAATATGCTTGGCTGACTGTTGAGGTAGAGCGAGCAGAATACTTTGTCATCATCAATGCAAGCATTGTAGATGCGTCGTAAGCGGTTTGCGTTAGTTCAGACGGATTGCTCTGAGCGGTGATAATATCGTACAAGTTAGTGATCGCATCGTTAAACGCGATGTTACTGCTTGCCATATCTCCGGCAAGGCGTAGGTCCGGATAGCCAGTTTTTTCTACTTCGTCTACATTCTGTTCCAGCTTTTTCCGGTAAGTCGTCCATTTTTCTTTAGCGTCGTTAATGACCTCCGCTTGCGGTGACTCCGCTAGCGCTTCTCCAAGAGTTTCAACAAGTGTGTCGATGTTGTCCATCGACTCTTGAATGAGCTCGCTTTGTTGTTTGTCAGCTTGGTTTGCACTGAAGTTGTAAAACCCGTTGATCGAGTAATAAGAGTTAACGAGAATCTGATACGCACTGTCGAGCGTTGGATTCTCTTCAGCTAGAGCCGAACCTGATACAAGGGCGAGGCTCAACCCTACCGTTGTGATTGTTTTGCTGATGTGGTTTCCGAGAGATTGGAAAAGGCTCATTCATTAGTCTCCGTTTATTCAATAAGGTGTTTCTTGCTGACTCAAGGGTGCGGGTGATTCTTGTTAAAAAATCGCTTTAATTCAGTGTAGTAGTGAATCTATAAGATACAAATTGGCAGAAAAGAATATATGACTGCGCAGTGCCTGGGTTCTTTGGCTGTAAGTGATTGGATGGGCTTGATTTGTCCGAGGATCAATGAAGGTAAACAAAATCTTTAAAAAACAAAGATATATCTGTTTTTCAGTGTTTTTTGGAACGGACTTTTAGTGCACTAGTTCACGATATTTATTGACAAATGAGCAAAATTTTTCCATGGTTCGCACCTCGCGATTCAAACGATCGTATGAATTTCGGAAGCTCCCGGTCACTTTTACGGGAACAATTACTCTGCTAATGCTGAAGTCTTGAAGTGTCGGACAACAGTATGAGCACGGACAATTAACTTGGAGAGCAGTTGATGATTTACGAAGGTAAAGCCATCACGGTTAAAGAGATTGAGGGCGGCATTGCGCAGCTTAACTTTGATCTAGAAGGCGAGTCAGTTAACAAATTTAACCGACTTACAATAGAAGAACTCGGTGCGGCAGCAGAAAGCCTCAAAGGTGCCAGTGGCATCAAAGGTCTTATCGTCACAAGCTCGAAAGACTGCTTTATCGTTGGCGCTGATATTACAGAATTTACTGAATTGTTTGCGGGCCCTGAAGAAGAGCTTGTTGCGAACAATTTAAAAGCCAACTCTGTCTTTAGTGCAATAGAAGATTTGCCATTTCCTACTGTAACTGCAATCAACGGTATCGCGTTGGGTGGTGGTTTCGAGATGTGCCTATCTACCGACTACCGTGTTATGTCGACAGTCGCTAAGGTTGGTTTGCCTGAAGTTAAACTAGGGATCTTCCCTGGTTTTGGTGGCACGGTTCGTTTGCCACGTGTGATCGGTGCAGACAATGCAATCGAATGGATTGCGGGCACTAAAGAATACAAAGCGCCAGACGCACTTAAATTTGGTGCGGTTGATGCTGTGGTTGCTCCTGAGAAATTAGAAGCTGCTGCGATTGCTTTGGTCCAGCAAGCAATTGCTGGAAAGTTGGATTACAAATCAGTTCGCGAAGAGAAAACAAGCAAGCTGAAATTGAACCCAATGGAAAGCATGATGGTATTCGAAACGGCTAAAGGTTTCGTTGCCGGCCAGGCGGGTCCTAACTACCCAGCGCCTGTTGAAGCGATTAAAGCGATGCAGAAGCACTCGGGTATGTCTCGAGACAAAGCAATTGAAGTAGAAGCTAAAGGCTTCGCTAAGATGGCTAAAACGTCAGTTTCAGCGTCTTTGATTGGTTTGTTTTTGAATGATCAAGCATTGAAAGCTCAAGCAAAAGCGCTAGAGCCTAAAGCGACTAAAGTGAAGAAAGCAGCCGTTCTTGGTGCTGGCATCATGGGTGGCGGTATCGCTTACCAGTCGGCGCTTAAAGGTACGCCAATCATCATGAAAGATATCGCGCAAGCGGGTATCGATCTTGGATTGAACGAAGCGAAGAAACTACTGACTAGTCGTGTTAACAAGGGCAAGATGAAAGCTGACAAAATGGCTGACATCCTGAACGCAATCGACCCAGCATTGAGCTACGGCGACTTCGGTGACGTCGACCTAGTGGTTGAAGCGGTTGTTGAGAACCCTAAAGTTAAAGATATCGTACTGTGTGAAGTAGAAGATCAAGTGTCTGAAGACACAGTGATTACTTCAAACACTTCAACCATTTCGATCGATCTTCTTGCGAAGAACTTGAAACGCCCAGAAAACTTCTGTGGCATGCATTTCTTCAACCCCGTACACATGATGCCTCTTGTTGAGATCATTCGTGGCGCGAAAACGAGCGAAGAAACGATTGCGACAACTGTAGGCTACGCGAAAGCAATGGGTAAAACACCTGTTGTTGTTAACGACTGCCCAGGCTTTTTAGTCAACCGCATCTTGTTCCCATACTTCGGTGGTTTCTGTGCGCTAGTGCGTGACGGTGCTGACTTCCAGCATGTCGACAAGCTAATGGAGAAGTTCGGTTGGCCGATGGGTCCTGCTTACCTACTTGACGTAGTTGGCATGGATACCGGTAAGCATGCTGGTGAAGTGATGGCTGAAGGCTTCCCTGATCGTATGTCACATGACTTCCGTACTGCGATTGACGTGATGTTCGATGATGGCCGTTATGGTCAGAAAACAGACAAAGGCTTCTACACTTACGAACTTGACCGTAAAGGCAAGCAGAAGAAAGTGAAAGACGCTAGCGTTTATGAAATGTTGAAGCCTGTTGTTGAAGGCAGCAAAGAGTTTACGGACGAAGAAATCATCGAACGAATGATGATTCCATTGTGCATCGAAACTGTTCGTTGTCTAGAAGACAATATCGTCGAGACTGCGGCAGAAGCCGATATGGGTCTTATCTTCGGTATTGGTTTCCCTCCATTCCGTGGTGGTGCACTTCGTTATATCGATTCGATCGGTATCGAAGAATTCAACAAGATGGCAGACAAGTATGCTGATTTAGGTGCTCTATACGTTCCAACGGAAGGTATGAGAGAAATGGCTAAAACTGGCAAGAAGTTTTTCGGCTAATTGCTGAAACAGAATCGAACGGAGAATATCTATGAGTCTTAATCCAAAAGATGTCGTCGTCATCGATGCGGTACGTACTCCTATGGGACGTGCCAAAAATGGCTGTTTCCGCAATGTACGTGCAGAGACGCTATCGGCGGCTTTGATCGAAGCACTTTTTGATCGAAATGAAAAAATGAACCCTAATGATGTTGAAGATGTCATTTGGGGTTGTGTAAACCAAACTAAAGAGCAGGGCTTTAACGTTGCACGTCAAATTACGTTGTTGACTCGACTGCCTCATACCTCTTCAGCTCAAACTGTTAACCGTCTTTGTGGTTCTGCTATGTCAGCAATCCATACTGCGGCGCAAGCAATCATGACCGGCAATGGCGATGCGTTTATTGTTGGTGGTGTTGAGCACATGGGTCACGTACCGATGACAGAAGGTTTTGATCACAACCCAGCAGGATCTAAGTATTCTGCAAAAGCGTCTAACATGATGGGTTTGACGGCTGAAATGCTTGCAAAAATGCATGGTATTTCACGTGAGCAACAAGATGCGTTTGGCGCACGTTCTCACCGTCTAGCACACCAAGCAACGCTTGATGGCACATTCAAAAACGAGATCGTTCCAATTGAAGGTCACGACGAGAATGGCTTTAAAGTACTGATCGAAAACGATGAAACCATTCGTCCAGAAACGACTGAAGAGTCTTTGGGTAAATTGCGTCCAGCATTTAACCCGAAAGGCGGTACAGTGACAGCTGGTACGTCTTCTCAGCTAACTGACGGTGCAGCAGCAATGTTGTTGATGTCGGCTGAGAAAGCGGAAGAACTTGGTTTGACGCCTCGCGCTCGCATCGTGTCTATGGCAGTGGCGGGTTGTGATCCGGCTATCATGGGATACGGTCCAGTTCCAGCAACTAAGAAAGCACTTAAACGTGCGGGTCTGAAAGTTGAAGACATCGATTACTGGGAGCTTAACGAAGCTTTCGCTGGTCAATCTTTGCCTGTCATGAAAGATCTTAAATTGACGGATGTTGCGGACGAGAAAGTTAACTTGAAAGGCGGTGCGATTGCATTGGGTCACCCACTAGGGTGTTCTGGCGCACGTATCTCAACAACATTGTTGAATGTACTCGAAGAGAACGATGGAAAATATGGTGTTTCTACCATGTGTATCGGCCTTGGGCAGGGCATCTCAACAGTTTGGGAACGCTTGTAAGGTAACGTAGTCGCAAGACTAAAAGGGCTGAAGCGAAAGTTTCGGCCCTTTTTTTGCTTTTCAGCCAGTCGACTTAGAGAAATTTACTTAGGTCTTTCCTTTAGAACAGTCCGACACCGATTGGGTTAGGAAGGGTCCTCGATACTTGATTCGCCCTCGGTGCTGTGTTCACTATCCGCAGAATCTCGTGGCGGAAGTGGCGTGATTTTATTGGTGCGCTTTGTTTCATTGAGTACTTCCGTCAGCTGGCGGATGCGTTGATTTTTCTCCTCAGACTCTATCGGTGCTTTGCGCAATGCATCACGAGCCTGCTTCAAATGTGTCAGATAGAGGACTACGTCTCCTTGCTCAGCAAATAGTTGGGCTTGGTGTTGATGGCTTTCTACGTCAATAAGTAAGCCGATGTTCTTTATATGTACCGTAAAATTTTGGTGAGACGCAGGGCTTAGCGTGCCGGAGTTTCGTGAAAGGTCGAGATGCTTGGCGATGCTCGAGAGATTCTTTTTGGCTTGAGATAGTTCTTCGTCGCTTTCCATTACTTGGGCCAGCGGCTTATTGCGCTGTTGTTGCATGATTTGTTGCAGTAGTGCGTTTTCTACATTTGTGCGTCGCTGCATTTGTTGGTCGTCGGGAACGCGATCTAGTATTTGTTCTACCGCATGGAGTAATTGTTTTTGCAGGAGAGTCAGTATGTCGTAATCGGGGTCTACTTTTAATAGGAAGTTTCTGTATTCGCTTAATTCTTCTATCGTCAGTTTATAACGCGCAATTTCTTTGCGCCTTTGTGCAATAGCTTTTTGACGGCTGTAGCTGATTGAGCTAACAACGAGCGAGCAGATTACGAGGAGTATGATGACGCCAGCGATTAGCGAGATTGACATATCGGCCTATGATAATAGTTGTTTGTTTCAGGTTTAAAAACTGGACCAGTAGAAGTTGGTTTTATTGCTTCATTAGATAGTCTAGCAAGTAATTTCAGTACGTTATTTGTTTTCTGAAAAACAGTGATATTCGCCTAAAGCGCAATTTATTAATTGCTTCTAAGAATGAAAAAACTTTGCATTTACTTGACCCTCCCGCTACAAATCAATATATATGTCGCCTGATTTGTGCTTTGAACAAGCACTTTTGCCTTGGTCATCTCATTATTTGCCATCGCAAGTATTATCTTTTTGCCTACGTTGTTAACTGAACTGTCAGTATGGAGAGTTATGGGTAAGTCCCTAGTAATCGTGGAATCACCAGCTAAAGCCAAGACTATTAACAAGTATCTTGGTTCCGATTACATCGTGAAGTCGAGTGTGGGCCACATTCGAGATTTGCCAACGTCTGGTGGCGGCTCCACGTCGACGCCAGCTGAGCGAGCAAAGCAGGCGGCAGTAACGCGTAAATTGAGCCCTGAAGATAAAATCATTCACAAAAAGAAAAAATCTAAAGAACAATTGATCGCACGTATGGGGATCAACCCCTTGAAGAAGTGGGCTGCCAAATATGAAATTTTGCCTGGTAAAGAAAAAGTCGTCGCAGAGCTAAAAAAACTCGCTAAAGATGCTGACGAAATCTATCTCGCGACGGATTTGGATAGAGAGGGAGAGGCGATTGCTTGGCATTTAAAAGAAGCGATTGGGGGTGACGAGTCACGTTACCGCCGCGTGGTGTTTAATGAAATTACGAAGAAAGCGATCCAGGATGCATTTAAGTCGCCATCGGTGTTGGATCAGTCACGTGTTGATGCGCAGCAGGCGCGACGCTTTTTAGATCGCGTTGTGGGTTTTATGGTGTCGCCATTGCTTTGGGCAAAGGTAGCACGTGGTTTGTCAGCAGGCAGAGTGCAGTCGGTTGCGGTTAGGCTTATCGTAGATCGTGAGCGAGAGATTCGTGCGTTTATTCCTGAAGAATACTGGGAGGTTTTTGCCGACTTGAAGCGCGGAGCGAACGAGGTCTCCCGTTTTCAAGTGGTAAAAAAAGATGGCACTAATTTTCGTCCCTTAAGTGAAGCAGACACCAATCAGCATTTGGCTGCATTGAAAGCGTCTGACTACAAAATTAGCAAGCGCGACGATAAGCCCACGCGGTCTCGTCCGAATGCACCGTTTATTACGTCTACGCTGCAACAAGCGGCGAGCACGCGAATGGGATTTAGTGTTAAGAAAACTATGATGTTGGCGCAGCGCTTGTACGAGGCTGGCTACATTACTTACATGCGTACCGACTCGACCAACCTGAGTGCCGAGGCCGTTTCGAATTGTCGTGATTATATCGCCGATAATTTTGGTGCTAAGTACTTGCCTGAGAATCCTCGTCTATATAGCAGCAAGGACGGTGCTCAGGAAGCACACGAAGCGATTAGACCGTCAGATGTGACCATACAGACCTCTGGTGTCAAGAATCTAGAAAAAGACGCTGAGAGGCTTTATGACCTTATCTGGCGAAATTTCGTTGCTTGTCAAATGAGCGATGCGGAGTTCTTGAGCTCGTCAGTCGAAGCGAGTGCTAGTGACTATGTGCTGAAAATACGGGGCCGAGTCGTCAAATTTGATGGTTTCTTGAAAGTTAGCCCAACCGCTAGCAAGAAAGATGATGATGTGTTGCTTCCGGACTTTAAGCTCGGCGATGCGCTGTCTCTGCAGGCACTTGACCCTAAACAGCATTTCACTAAGCCATCGCCGCGCTTTTCAGAAGCCGCATTGGTTAAGGAGTTGGAAAAACGTGGTATCGGACGTCCATCGACTTACGCGGCCATTATTTCGACGATTCAGGACCGTGGTTATGCCAGAGTAGAAAACCGACGTTTCTATGCTGAGAAAATGGGAGATATCGTTACTGACCGATTGGTTGAGTCATTTGATGATTTGATGGATTACGGTTTCACGGCTCAAATGGAAGAGCAGTTGGATGATGTCGCAACTGGGCAAAAGAACTGGAAAGACGTGCTGGATACATTTTATGGCGGCTTTGTCACACAGCTAGATAAGGCAGAAGCGGCAAATGATGGTATGCGCGCGAATGACCCTACTGAGACAGATATTCCTTGCCCAACGTGCGGCCGTAATATGCAGGTTCGTACAGCGAGTACGGGTGTTTTCTTGGGCTGTTCAGGTTACGCTTTGCCGCCAAAAGAGCGCTGCAAGTCGACGATAAACTTAACGCCGGGTGATGAGGCCGCAAGTGCTGACGATGACGAGGGCGAGTCTAAACTTCTGCGTAAGAAGCATCGTTGCTCGATTTGTGCGACGTCGATGGAGAGTTATTTAATCGACGAAGGGCGCAAGCTTCATGTTTGCGGCAATAACCCTGATTGTTCTGGCTTTGAAGTTGAGAAGGGCGAGTTCAAGATAAAAGGCTATGACGGACCTCTGTTAGAATGCGACAAGTGCGAATCCGAGATGCAGCTGAAAACTGGCCGTTTTGGTAAGTACTTCGGTTGCACGAACGAAGAGTGCAAAAACACACGTAAGTTACTGAGAAGTGGTGATCCTGCACCGCCAAAAATGGATCCAGTTCCGATGCCTGAGTTAGCTTGTGAAAAGGTTGAGGATACATATATTCTGCGTGATGGTGCAGCTGGGCTGTTTTTGGCGGCAAGTAAATTCCCGAAGAACCGTGAAACGCGTGCACCCTTGATCAGTGAGTTGTTACCGCATAAAGATGAGATCGATCCAAAATATGCGTTCTTGTTTGATGCGCCGACCAAGGATAACAAGGGCAACCATTCTATTGTTCGTTATAGTCGAAAGACGAAAGAGCAATATGTGATGACTGAAGAAAAAGGCAAAGCGACGGGCTGGTCAGCTTATCATCAGAATGGAAAATGGGTCGTCACTGAAGCCAAAAAAACGGTAAGAAAGAAGGCGGCGCCAAAGAAGAAAAAGTAGCGTTCACGTTTGGCACGTCTTTAAGGGCGTGCGTGTGAGAGACCGTAGCAAAAACCAAATGTTTGCCAAGCGCATTCATTTGGTTTTTTATTGCGCTTCATTAAGTGAGCCGTCACCTCGGTTGTATCGCGAGCGCTAGGGCTCAAGCAGGCAGTCGCGTATTAAGACTTTTTACTTCGCAACCTTTCGAGAAGGCCTGAGGTATCCCAGCGTTGCCCGCCCATGTCTTGTACGTCAGCATAGAATTGGTCGACCAACGCTGTCACAGGGAGCTTGGCGGCGTTTCGTCGGGCTTCATCTAAACAGATGCCCAAGTCTTTGCGCATCCAGTCAACCGCAAAACCGTGATTAAATTCGCCAGCGATCATGGTTTTGTGTCGGTTATCCATTTGCCAAGATTGTGCAGCGCCTTTTGATATAACGTCAATAACGTTTTGGGGGTCTAATCCAGCTTGCTCTGCAAAATGAATAGATTCTGATAAGCCTTGAACAAGACCTGCTATCGCAATCTGGTTGCACATTTTCGTGAGCTGCCCGGCGCCATTTGGTCCTAAGCAGCTAACGGCTTTAGCAAAGCAGTCCATCACCGGTCTAGCTTGCTTGAAGACGTCTTTGTCAGCGCCACACATGACAGTTAATTGTCCGTTTATCGCGCCTTGCTCTCCACCAGACACGGGGGCATCAATAAAGCTAAGGCCTCTGGCGTTAGCGGCACTTGCTATCTCTCTCGCGACATCAGCGGATGCGGTTGTATGGTCGATCAGTATTGTTCCAGGCGTCGCCTGTTGGATCAGGCCATTGTCAGAGAGGTAGACGTCTCTCAAGTCATTATCATTCCCAATGCAGGTTAGAATGTAATCTAGGCTATCTGGTAGGGCGCTTAAGTCAGGACACGTTGTGCCCTCAAACTCCGCATTCCAGTCGTCTGCTTTAGACTGTGTTCGGTTATAGACGAAGGTGTCGTATTTTTTTGATAGATGAGCGGCCATGTGGAAGCCCATCACCCCTAGTCCGATAAATAGAACCTTCTGCTGAGTAGGTTGATTCATTGTCGTTTACCGCTGGAATGCAGAGCGAATTAATTCGATACGATCTCGGTTTACGCCAAAATCGCTGCGTCCTAAACGAGAGGCTGATCGCACCTCGATTTTGTTTGTTTGAGGTATCAACAAAAACTCAACGTCGTCGACGAAGTGCATCAGGTCGCTCGTGAACTCGGCATAAATATAGGTAGGTGTTTTGATAATAATGTTTCCACCATCTGCTTCGATAATGCTGGCGATTTTTAGTATCGGCTCGCTTTGGTTACTTGCATCGAGGGCTTTTATAAAATGCTCTTCATCCTCAGTGTTATCTACGCTTGAAACACAGTTGGGGCTATCTGGGCATGATTGCAGGTTTGTATTTGCATTGCCCAATGAGTTAGGACGTGTGCCGGTGCAGGCAGCTAAAGATAAACATGATGCGATGACAGCAAGTTGTAATAGTCGGCTAGACATAAAAGAGATTTCCTTCGTATCGGTGTTTAATGAGCGTAACGCTTTTATTTACTTGGCGAGAAATATTAGCTTAAGCGCTAGCTAAGAGAGGGAATATTAGGGTAAAGGTTGTGCCTTGTCCAAGCTGGCTGTCAACGGCTAACTCACCCAAGTGTTTTTCCACCACGACCTTAACAAAATTCAAGCCCAGGCCAGCTCCTTTTTCACCTGACACTTCGGATGAACGTTGCCGTCTGAAGCGGTCAAATATATGGGGCAGCTCTTCGACAGAAATGCCAAAACCCTGGTCTGTGACTTGCAATGATACCCAGCCTTCATTTTGTTTTAGGACGATATCAATGCGAGTGTCGTCATTACTGTATTTGATGGCGTTACTAAGCAGGTTGATGACGGCACGTTCCATTAGTTCAGCGTTGCCTTCTAACCAAGCTTCTTGCTCCGTATTTAAATGGATGCTTATTTTCTTTTCGCACGCTAAATGGTTAACCGAATCGATCGCGTTTTCGACCGCGCTGAGCAAGTCAAATTCATAAAACTCACCCTCTGTGATTTGCTCTGCACGAGTGATCTGCAAGAACTGTTCAGACAGATTGAGGCTACGCTGAGCATGTCCCTCGATGTCGTCAATTAGTCTGTCATGCCATTCGACTCGACCGTTGCGCAGACCATGCAGTAATGCAAGCTGCGACACCAGTGGTGACCGTACATCGTGAGATAGAAAGTCGATCAGTTGGTTTTTTTCTCGTTGCTGAGCTCTAATTGCGGTGACATCTGACAGGCTAATCATCATGCCAGCGTCACTGTGCTCGTCAACGACAAAAGGAATGCAGTGAATTAAGGTGTCGCGTTCTTTTACGAGGGCTTCAAACTCACACTCTTTGGTTTCGAGCAATACCGATACAATTTGTTGTTGCAGCGACTCAGACTCTTCGACATTTTGCGCGAAGACATGATGAATTGTTTGGCCGGTGAGGGGCGAGTCCGTGTCGTTTAGCCACTCATTTGCTCGACTATTGCAATAGATAATCAGGCCAACGGGGTCGGTTACTACGACGGCACCAGGCATTTCTTCAAAACCTTTTGATATAAAGGTCCGCATGTCCTGCATCGATGTGATCGCTTCATGGACCTGACCAATACGATTACTAATTTGCTCATAATAACGCTTAGGGTTGTTGTCGCGCTGCAGCTTGAGGTCTAGCTTGTCTAGAAAGTTTTTAATTTGATTTCGTTGCGTAGAGTGCTCCCAGCGCAGTGACAACTGATAGCTAGTGCTGCGATCCTTAATAAACAACGAGCTGGTATGTTCGTCATGGTGCCATTGGTCATCGTCTGCGGGTTTCAGCTCATCGAAAAGTTCTTGGCCCAAGCAATGAAGCGTCTGATTGTTTTGCTTTAACACATAATGGCTGGGCTTGAGCAGCGCTAGTAGCGAAAGGAATATCTTTTCAACACTATGCTGGCCCAAGCGTCTAAAGCCGAGATCGGGTTCTTGTGAAAGACGCGCAAGTTCTTGAGAAAAGAAACGATTAAGGTGCCGCATTCGCTGCCAGCTCCACAAAGGGTACGCGAGCAAAATGCCAATAATTGCATTCATCGGAGCGAACCATGTGTGATCGGTTTTTAATAGCAGATAGCTAAAACCGGCGCACAGTAATGTTAGCAGGGCGGTGCTCGGCATTACCAACGTTGGTGACAGGCGGGGGAATATCAGAATAGGGATCATGATTAACGCAAATGTTAAGAGGTAGCTCCAAACCGGTCCGACACTGCGAATTGCTGAGTCATTCATGATAGAGGCATAGGCATTGGCGTGAAACTCTACACCTGACATCGGCGTATTCTGCGTTGTAATGGGGGTTGGAATGATGTCGCCTAGGCCAACAGCACTGGCGCCAATTAGCACGACTTTGTCACGAAACACTTCGGGCGGGACTTTATCTGCCATGACATCTAAATAGCTGTATGAGGGGTAGCTTCCCCGTTGGCCAGCAAACGGAATAAGTCGATATTCAGTTTTGACTGATATGTACGGTGCTTTGACTTGGTCTGCGGCTTGTTTTTGATAGCGGATCATTGGGTTGGTTTCCATTGCCATTGCCATGGAAAGGGCAGGCCAGTGGTCATCGCCAATACCAGAGTTGAGATAGATTCCTCGCGCAAGTCCGTCTTCGTCTAGTTCAACGTGGACGTGCCCAAGCTTTTTTGCTGCACTCACCAAGGGCGGGATGGGTAGTATTTCGGACATCGAAGAGCCATAGCTCAATGGGTGTATGTGCATGGGCAAAATGACATTTGCACTTGAGCGAATGGAGTCTGCGAGAATCTCATCATCTTCAGGATGCGCAGTATCATGCTCGGAAAAAATAATGTCGAACGCAATAAGGGATGCGTTGTAGCGGCTGAGTTTATCAATGAGTTGCGCGTGAATTGCCCGGCGCCAAGGCCATTGGCCAATACCGTTAAGACTTTTTTCATCGACGGCAACAATAACGACGCTATCTTCCAGTGGTGTCGGCAGCATTTGTATGGCCGCATCATAAGCGATCAGATCAAGGCGCTTGGCTGCTTGTGTCTGAATTAGAAACACGCAAACCAAAATAAGAGCCAGCGTTAGTAACGGCTGTTCATAGGGGTGCGGGTCGTTAATGTCTCTGGACATGTATTTTAGAATCTAAATCCGTGAATGAGTGAAAAGCGCTCAATGCTATTCAGTTGATTAATCTTTGGGGACAAATAGTGTCTCGCTGGGTCCGAACTCAGATTGATATAGATCGCTGGGTATCCCTTTGACCCTTGCATAGTATTGCTTTCCTTGGCTGAGCTTCAAAAATGCGCTCGGCTTTTGAATGCTTTCTTCGCGTAAAATAGACAGGAAGTTGGGTGAGTCAGAGACCTGCAGTATATAGCCATTTGCCTCTGGAACGGAATTCCAGAACAGGCCTACCTGCTCTTTCACGTAGTTTACGCTTAGGATCTTGGTTTGCTTCATCAAGCCTCTAACCGAGACTTGATGAGATTTACTGGCAGACTCTATGTGTTGGCCGCTCAGTCCAACGACACGCCAGTGATAAAGGCCTGGCCCTAATTTGTTGCGCAAATCGCTTTGACTTCTGGCAGCGAACTGCTGATCAATGACCAAGTCATTGAAGCTTGAATCTATCGATACTTGAAGCTTACTTTTTGTCGTCGCTTCGTCCTCCATCGACCAATCGAACTTTAGGTCAGCACTATTAATGACGCTGCCTGATGGAGGAAACAGAAGAGTTGGTGTGTCCCCGTCTAGCGCCACTTCTATCGCTGCTGAGTCATTTAGGCCTTCGAACCCTTCTGCATCAACTGCCCGCATTGCAACTTGATAGTTGCCCGATTTGACGTGATTAAGCTCTACTGATGGTTGGTTAGTTTCTTTGGTACGAACCATTTGTCCGCTTTCGTCAGTGGCGGTAAGTTCATACTTATAGCTGGCCGCTCCGGGGACCGGTTCCCAGCTAAGTGTCACGGGAAGGTCTTTAATATTACCCGATCCAAAATTTCGTGAGGGAGGTTCATATAAGCGCCGTGTTTCCATTAGGGCGCTCTGAGGCGAGACGCTGGCGCCTTGACCTGCACGGATTGTCTGGAGGCCGTGTGCATGTCCAAAGCTGACGACTCCTTCCGTTACTTCAATCTGCGTGCCTTCATCATTCGAGCGTATTCGAAATTCAGTTCCTCTCACTGCGGCGACCGCAGAGGGTGTTCTAATTTCAAAGCGCGACCCCTTCAGCAAAGGCGCGACCGTATTGATGATACCGCCTCTTTTAAGTCGAATACGGGTGTCTACCATGCCGGTATCACCAAAGTGCGAAAGACGATTAAAGGCAATGTGCGTTTCTGGTTCGACCCGAATGATGGAGTTGTCCGCGAGTTTGATTAGCGCTGTGCCATTGCGACTCATGATTTCGTGCCCGACATGGATGAGAGCATTCGATTTGAGTAGTTCAAATCTAGCTAGCTGACCTTTCTTAACTAATACATTGCCATCGACGGATAGTGTTTTGGCTGGACGGGGCTGAAACTTTAGCCATGCGATAGGGATTTTAATAATAGAGCCTGGTTGCAAGCTCGCAGGGTCTTCAATCTTGTTATAGCGTACTAGGTCTGGCCAGCGATACTTGTTGTTAAGGAACCGCTGACCAATTTCTTGAAATGAGTCAGAGGGGCGATAAGTATAGAACCAATCTGCCTCGGGGTCTGACATGCCGTCGTCGATCGCAATCGCGGCTGGAAACTGGCACAACAGACACACTAGCGCAATAACTCTGATGAGTCGGTGATAGATATTTTGGTCGGCCTGCAGATACATCATTAATTCAATTACTCTTTCAAGCGACCTATTTAAGTGAGGTCTTGTGTCTTAGTCACCCATAGATTCGAGTCGGTAACCATGCTGATAAATCGTTTTTATCCGATATCCATTCTCGGCTTTAATGTCTAGTTTTCGGCGAAGCCTACTGACGTGAGTGTCGACGGTTCGGGTGTTGATGTCCGAGGAAATTCCCCACACACGCTCCAACAAAAAATCTCGCGACAACAGCCGACCAATATTTTGAAACATAAAGACGGCCAGATCAAAATCCTTATCAGTGAGAGTAACTTCCTTTCCTTGGTAAACAATCGTTCGGCGACTCATATCGATAGAGTAGGGGCCGACTTCCAATGCTTCTTGTACTTCAGTTTCTCCGCTCGTTCTGCGGCCTAAAGCATGGACGCGTGCGGTTAACTCTCCGGGTCTAGCAGGTTTGACAAGATAGTCATCAGCACCCACTTCCAGGGCCGTAATAATATCGGCTTCGCTGTCACGTTGGGTTAAGAATAATACTGGCACCCGCCAGTTCAACTCTGAACGGATTTGCTTCAGCACTTCAGTGCCTTCCATATCAGGAAGTTGCCAGTCTAGAATCAAAAGATCGTAGCTTGTGTGCAGAACTGAATACAGAAAAGACTTACCTGTATGGAAGCAGTCACAGCTGTGCTGGTTCTGAGTCAAAAGATCTTTCAGGTTTTGCGCTTGCTCTACTTCGTCTTCCAATAATGCAATTTTCAACTTGATTACCCCCGAATTCTACACCGCGGCGCACCATCAACTCAGTGCTTGCTATGTTATTAATTTTGTTTAAATTCTTTTGAATTCAGTGTAGATGGTTTTTCAGATTTTCCGACTTTAATTTCATTGGTTCTACGGCAGTTTCGTGTGAGTTGAGTTTAGATTGTGAGTGTCTGTGGTTTTTTTGTTGTCATCGTTCCTATGACAGGCTTTTATCGGCGCCAGTCGACTTGATCAGAATATGCTCGCTTTCCGAGAATTTACGCTTTAGTATGCTCGATTTTTATGGTGCGGGAACAGTGAGGGCTGATATGCAGCGCAGAAACGATATCGTAGCAATGCTGACCGAGGCGTTTGCCTTAGCTCACTTGGAGGTTATCAATGAAAGTCATATGCACAGTGTGCCTCCGAACTCAGAAACTCACTTTAAACTGGTACTAGTTAGTGAAGACTTTGAGGGTTTACCAAAAGTTAAGCGTCATCAGCAAGTCTATCGGCTACTAACTCCGATGATGAGCGAAGGTTTACATGCTGTTGCGTTGCATTTGCATACGCCAACGGAATGGAGTTCTAACGCTGAAGCAGCGCCTGCATCCCCGAACTGCATGGGCGGCTCGAAGAGCGGATAATTGGTAAAAAGGAGTGCGTGAAACGTGAGTCAATTTTTTCAGATCCACCCGGATAACCCGCAGGCAAGATTAATTCGCCAAGCTGTGGATATCGTCGAAAGCGGCGGCGTTATTGCTTACCCTACTGATTCAGCCTATGCGTTGGGCTGTGACCTAGGAAACAAAGCAGCGGTCGACCGTATTCGTCAAATTCGCCGGTTAACGGACAAGCACAACTTCACGTTAGTTTGTCGCGACTTATCCAAAATCGCTACCTATTCAAAGCTGGATAATACTCAATATCGCCAGATCAAGGCGCATACGCCAGGGCCTTATACGTTTATTTTGCAGGCGACGACTGAAGTGCCACGTAGACTAATGCATCCTAAGCGTAGGCAAATTGGTATTAGAATTCCCGATAATGCGATTGCCCTGGCGCTTGTCGAGGAATTGCAGCACCCGCTAATGAGTACCTCTTTGATTCTTCCAGGTGAAGATTCACCGATGACTGATCCGTATGATATTCGCGCCTCGCTTGAACATCATTTGGATCTTGTTATTGACGGTGGATTCTGCGGTTTTGATGCAACTTCTGTTATCGACTTGTCGGGCGAGGAGCCTGTCGTGTTAAGAGAAGGTTGTGGCGACATCAGTGCTTTTGTGTAAATCCGTTTTAATTGATCACTAGCTGAAAGCGTTCGATCGGCTCTGCGTTCTGTGGGGCTTCTTGCTGGCTAGTCGTGCGCATCGTTTGATAGCGATGCGCGATATCTGTTAAGCCATTAAATTGACTGTCCTCACTGACTAACGAATTAAAAAGCGTGTTGCCCACCCCATAGGCTTGTGAGATTTTGACGACATTGTCGACGTAATCTAATGTTGGCTGGTGTTGACTGACTCGTCCAAATGCATTCATAAACGCAGGGCTTTGCTCCAGGTCTTTGGTGATTCGGTCTAGGTCGCCCTGTAACAGAGGCCCTTTTATTTCTAGCTTTCCGAAGGTGTCTTTGCTAATCGATAGCGGTGTATTCGAGTTTAGATTAAATTCCGCGAGCTTTACTTTGAGCGTCTCTTTTAAATAGCTATTGTCGCTGCCCAATGACTGTTTGAAATCTTCGACGGGTAATTTTTTTAACGTATTGGTATTTTCTTGTGCGTTCAGCGTGACCGCATCATCGCCCAAACTTTTTTTGTTCGGCGTCGCTTGAGAGGGGGCCGATTCTTGTTGATGGCCGGTTTGAGCTCCCTGACGCTTTAGTTGCTGGGGAACTTGGAGTGCTTGTTCTGCGGTAATTTGTGGCATAACTTGGCTTCTCTTCAATTATCTACGACGGCAATGTATGACCGTTCTTTGACGCTTGATTGAAGAATTTGCAATTTTAATACCAGATAAGCGCTTTACCTGTGCCTAGTATTAAAAATAGGGGAGATGATTTTTTATGTCTCGAAGATTGGGGTCAAGCGAATCGAGGGCAAAAAAAAGCAAGCGCTTGAGTGCTTGCTTTTTTCAGGTGTTATTTAGTGCCAAACTTGTTGGCTTGAGGTGTTTAGTGCGCAGCCTCTTGCTCGCCATATAGCCGTTCAACATAGGCAACGAAAAATAGTCCAAGAGTTATGACTAGCGTTGTAAGGCTGTAGCCAGCAGTCGTCCGTTCAATGATGCAATGTACCAAAAACATAAAAATGTCTAGCGCGACTAAACCAAACAATGCGCCTGTTACATACTCACCCTGTTCTCGATACCAAAGAGCTAATCGCTCACCCATACTCTTTCACCTTTTCTCAATGTTATATTTATATTAATGATCTAGTGTGACCCAACGTGACGGTTAAGCTCACTGGCGTTGCAAAGTATAGTCAGTAATCCCTCTTAGTCGCAAGCCTACCGCGTTGATACTTGTTAACCAGCCTTTTGCCAAAGGCTTAGTGTTGCAAATGAGAACCAACGCCCAAGTGTATTTCTCAGAAAGAGCTTGTCGAGAGCAAACAAGCTTCTCACCATTTTTTGTCCGCCTAGATTTAGTGAAGGAAAGGCATCTGGGTTGTAGTAAAGAACATATGAACTTAGCCCGGGGTAGGTGATATCGACGGGTTTCATATTGCTGCTTTCAAAAAAGTCCATTAATTCGCTGACCTCAAAGGCCCGCTCGGTTTCCTCATCAAATAAACTGTTCTTAGCGTAGATCCTTTCACGGACTGCTTTGAACAGAGGGTTACCATTAGTTGGTTCAAGGTTAATAAAGTAGCCCCCAGGTTTGATAGACTGGCTGAGTCGAGCCACGACTTCTTTTGCCATGTGCGGAACATGATGTAGCCCCCCTAGCAAAATAATGACTTCGTACTTATCTTTTTCTAGTTCGACTGCACCCGCGTCTGCATGAAAAACTTTAAGATCCGGTTGTTCTTCTTTGAGCGTTTCAAGTACTTCATCGCTGTAATCAAACCCCTCATAATTTGTCGTTATATTGAGCGTCGTCTCAAGGATTTTTTTACCGTCTGCAAACCCACACATCGCCTCTAAAACGACAAGGCCATCTTTCTTTAGTTCTGGGTGGCGCCCAAGAAATTGCTCCCAAATAAGTGATTTGAGGAGTAAGTGATTTTCGTGTTTACGTGCGGTTCGATAACGTTCGGCTACCGAATTGAAGTGCTCTCTTTGCTGTTCTATCTTATCCATGGTTTTTAGCCGTATTCGCATAAATCAAAAGGATACCAATCGCGATAAACACAATGCCTGCGATCGTGGTCGGCGCTAACGACTCTTTTAAATAGTAAACACCTGCAATTTGTGTCGCAATAATGAGTGCGCCCGCTGCTGTAGGAAATGCGATCGAAAGAGGGAATAGCCGTAAGATGAAAATCCAGATCACAAAGCCCCCGCCATAAAACAGGCAGCCAAGTAAGAAGCCTGAGCTAAGAAATTCTTGAGACGCTTTTAACAGGTACAGGCCATAGCCACTGACAAGGGCATAGACAATGATTAAAGCTGGGAACCAAACTGCTTGGCTCATGAAGTCAGCTCCTCAGGTTGTTTCGTTTTCGAACCCTCAACAGGCTCAATAGCTTCAGTAATATTTCCGATTACAAATTTTGGGCGTTGTTGTAGCGCAGTATGAATGCGAGACAAATAAAGGCCGATAACCCCTAGTAAGATAAAAAGCACGCCAAACAATAGGGCGATAATGCCCACGGTAGATGCCCAGCCCGGTACGGTTTCACCCAAACTCCAGAGAACGATAATATAAATGAGTTCCGTAAATGCGATGGCACTAGTCGCGAGTCCGAGCCAAATCCCTAATAACAGAGGTTTGGTGGAAAACGAGACAATCGCGCTGTTAGCGAAGTTGAGCATGCGTTTTAGGTTATAGCTTGATTCGCCTTCATGGCGCTGGCCAACCTGATACTCTAAGCATGCTGTATGTTTATCGAAACCCAGCCATTTTACAGCGCCGCGCAGGAAAGGGTTAACATCGTTGAAACGCAGTAGTTCGGTAAGAACTTGACGGTCGATCAGTCGAAAGTCTGAACTCCCTTCTTCAATTTGCACACCTGACAGCCATGAAAAAACCTTATAAAACCACTCAGACGTTTTGGTTTTAAATTTACCCAAGTGTTCAGTTCTCGTTCGCTTAGTGGAAACGACTTTATTACCTTGTCGCCAAAGCTCGATTAACTCAGGAAGGTAGGAGGGCGGATGTTGCATATCGCCATCCATCGAAATGACTGCTTTGCCGCGCGCTTTGCTAAGGCCTGCAAGTAGTGCATTTTGGTGGCCAAAATTGCGCGAGAGTCGAATACCTTGGATATGAGGAGTGCTATTACAAGCTTCCTCAATGACTGACCAAGTATCATCAACGCTGCCGTCGTCGACGAGCAATAATTCGTAGTCAACCTCTTTGGGAGGTAGCGCTTTTACTATTTCTTCGGCTAACCGTGCGATATTTCCTGATTCGTTATAAAGCGGAATCACAATGGATATTTCGACGGTCGAGTGTGGCTTGCTCATTCAGCGGCTCGGTTTTAGTAAAGTGGGCGTGAGATAGTTTGAATTATAGGCTCGCACGGGAATATAGCTGAATGACGTAGTGCGAGTAAAATTCGCTTCGTATTAGTTGGTCGAAATGTGAGGGGCGTATGAAATATATTATATTTTACAAAAGCTTTGCGCGGCTTTGCTCTAGAATGTGTTCGCTTGCGCATTTATGCTTGAGCTTTCGGTGAATGTTTGCGCCGCGTCTAACTCAGAAAAATAAAGAAGAGAACTCTCAGATATGACCTTAAAGAATAGTGGCTTACCGTTACTAGCGCTGTTGATGCCGTTTTTAATTCTGTATTGGTTGGTGCCCGCGTTTTCTGACCTAACGATTGGTGCAGATTACACGCATTACCCAATTGAAGCTCAGATGGAAGTGAATCAATCGATTGAACACGGCGCTTTTCCGTTGTACGCACCTGGTTTTGCCGGGGGGCAGAGTGCAGCGGCGATGACGTTAGGGCAGGCCTCTCACCCTATTACTCATATCGCACGGGTTATGCCTGGCTATTGGGACGGTAGCGCATTATCGGTTAATACCATGCTTCGACTTGTGTCGATCGGCATGGTGACACTATTATTTTTTTGCACTCTGCGTAACCTTGGCGTAGGTGGGCTTGTCGCACTATTGCTTTCTGTTTACGCTGTTTTTAATCTCCGTATGCTAGATCATTTTAGGTATGGCGCTTCGTTGGAAAATCATACGGCATTTTTGGCGTTAGGGTGCTTTGTGTTGCTTACGTTTTTGCGTCCACGGTCGCTTGTCGTAGGGGTAGGGGTTGTCGCGTCGTCTTATCTGCTGATGGCCGGTGGTCATCCACAGGTTACATATTTGGGCTATCTCGCGGCCGGTTTTCTTGCGCTGTTTACGCCGTTTTTTATTGCGAGTTTGCCTAACAAAAATTACGTTGTACCTGCTATTTCTGCGCTGCTTAAACAATGGGTATGGTTGTTTTTGTTAGTGACCTTAGGTGCTCTGTGTGCGGCTCCTTATGCCATACCATTTTATTTTGAATTTTTATCTAGTGCCTCAATGAGAACTGAGAATCCGTACGATTGGTCTTTGGCCTATCAGGACTCTATCGGCGGTATTCTAAGAAGTTTCTATGCACCCTTGAGCGCGGATGTGATGAGCGCATTTGGCGGGTCGGTCCTGAGTTTGTGGGTTTTGATGCTTATTCCATTCTTTGCAATTATTCTAAAAGCGCCAAAAGTAATTTGGTTTCTATTCGCATTTTTAGTCGTCTCGTTATTAATCACAATGGGTAACGCAACGCCTTTACATTACTGGGTTTGGAAGTTTTTTCCCTTGGCAGATAGCTTTCGTGTACCCGGACGGTATTCGTTATGGCTAATCTTCCCGTTTTTACTGCTTGCCGTTTGGTTAGTTGCAAGGCTGCCTGACACAGCTAAGTTAACCACCATCACTAAAGCAGCTTTAGTCGGTATGCCTTTAGCCGTATTTGTGATCATGAATGTATTTGCCGATAGCTATTTGTCGGTTTCCAATGTCTTTGTGCCTGAAAAAATAAATGATATTTCAAATAGTGTTCACAACTATTGGTTCTACCTTGGTGTTCTCAATCTTGTTTTGGCGGGCGCGTGGATAGTGTGTATATCGAAGGCGCACTCTGCACGAAATATGGTTTTGGCGTGTTTAGCTGTGGGTATTTTTTCGCAAACAGCATTGTCCATGCGTTATGGAACGTGGGTTGAAGAGAATAAGGTGATGCCTACTCTCTCGCAGCTGGACCGAAATAAATATGATGAATTTGTGACAGAAGCTACGCCTGGATTTGGTTTGAGCCAACAAAGCGTGGTGGAGCAACTTGATCGAAGTTTCATTGAGCCTAGGTTGGCAACGCTTTATCGCGATGTTCGCAGTTTTTCCGTTAAAGAAGCCGTTTGGGCATTTTTAGGGAGAGAGCGCGATTTTGGTCAGGCGGCGGTGTTTGCTGATCAGAATATTCGTGTCACACCAGAGCAGGGCATTGCTGGTAAAGACAAAATAAACCTTGTGAAGGCGTCTTTTAACGAGTTGATATTTGATGTCAACGCTCATCAGCAAGTGCTTTTTGCTACTAACATACCTTTTAATGATCGATGGGAAGTGGCGGTAAATGGCCAAACCGCCCAGGCGCTTGAAGTGAATGGCAATAATCTAGGGGCAATGATTCCTGCTGGTGCCCATTCCGTTCAATTGCGCTACGTTAGCCAAAGTATGCAAGTAGGCCTTTGGCTGTCGCTCGCTAGCTTTTGTTTTTGTGTTGCATTGTTCTGGTTCCGATCTGAATCGAAGCATCGCAATGTTTTGGCAACCGGGATTCTCGCCATTGGTTTAGGGATTTACTACATTTGGATGCAGTCGTTTTATGGTACGGGGTATATCCCAACGGCATACTCATGGCAGACGCCAGATCAACAAGCACGAAAAAATCTGGCCTATGGGCGCACTGTTGCTGCAAGCAGTATGGCTAGTCCTCAGATGCCGTATTTGTATTCCCCAAGTCAAGCGATCGATGGCGACTGGCAGTCGAGAGGCTATAGATCTGAGGCAAAAGGGGCACCTTCATGGAAAGTTGATTTGGGTAACACTTACTTGCTTGATGAGATCGTGATTTATGGTGAAGGCCAGGAAAGCTTTCCTATCTCTATCTGGGTGTCAGATGGTCATTCTGGAGGGTTTAATCAGGTCGCTCAGATCGCTTCCTATCGTCCAAAGATTCGTATTTCGTTAGAAGGCAAAGGCGTGAAATCCCAGTATCTTGTGGTTGCTGGTCCGAGTGGTCGTATTCTGGCTTTGAAAGAGGTTGAGGTATTTGGCAGTGCTGTTAGGCCCGTTCAGGAACACAAGGAGCCATGAGTTATAAACGTGTCCTGAATGCGCTGGCCGTTTCCGCAGCGGTCGTATCCACAAATGTGTTGGCTGATTGGCATAGCCATGCGATTAAAGCGATGACTACGAACATTGAGTGGAGTTACTGGCTTGATGCGTCCTCAGGCGAAAACCATGCAGCGATTGATGCGGAGTTAGCGACGGTTTTTCGTGAAGTCGATGAAGTGATGAATCGTTATACTGAAAGTTCCGAGTTGTCGCATGTCAATCGAACGGCCGCCGCGCACCCTGTCGTGGTTTCGTCGCCACTATTTCAAGTCTTAAATTCGTCAATAGAAATGTCGCGTTTGAGTGACGGAGCCTTCGATATGACTTTCGCTTCCGTCGGTTACCTGTATGACTACCGAGAAAAGCGTCAACCTTCGCAATCCGTCATCGATCCTGCCATCAGTTTAATAAATTACCGCTTGGTGATACTCGATAAAGATAACCAAACTATCTACTTTAAGAAACCGGGTGTTCGCTTAGATCTAGGCGGTGTGGCTAAAGGCTATTCAGTCGATAAGGCAGTCGAAGTGCTGATTGGTCGAGGGATTAAACACGCTAGAGTCAGTGCGGGCGGAGATATGCGTTTGCTCGGTTCCAAACGTGGCGAAGAGTGGGTAATTGGGATTAAGGACCCAAGGCAGCCTGAGTCGCTTGCCGTTCGTTTGCCGCTTTCAAATGTCGCTGTATCGACATCGGGTGACTACGAGCGTTACTTTATCGATGACGATGGGGATAGAGTTCACCATATTCTGTCGCCAAGCACTGGCAAGCCCGCAGCGGAGCTGCAAAGCGTGACAGTTATTGGTGAAGAGGCTATTGATACAGACGCTTTGTCGACAGCGGTATTTGTTCTAGGCACTCAGCGAGGGCTGGCGTTGATCGACAGCTTAACTGGCGTTGATGCTATCCTGATTGATCAGAATAGGAATATGCACTATTCCGCGGGTTTAACCTCGCCGCAATAGTGCTTCAGATCGTCTGAGTAGCCTGTTTGGTCCTTCAAGGCTAATGGCTCACAATGGGTTGAATGCTACTAGACTGTCACGGAGCGTTGCGTTACCTAGTCCGTGATTCATAAAGCGATCCTCGAAACTTGCTTGTTCTCCATTAAGTGCCATGTAGTTTAATAAGACGGTTTGCACTAGCAAGTTAACATTGTTAGCCGCGGGACTTGAGGAGGTCTCTACCGAGGCATCAGAGCGCATATAACCGATTTGACGTCTGCTTTCATTGTTGTCGACAAGTCCTGCTCGTCCGCCAGGGTTGTAAACGAGAAAGAAAGAGGCCGCGGTCGATTGATTATCGCCGGTCCATTCACCTTTTCCTGCCCCTGCCATGCTGTCATCGATTCTTCCATTACTAGCCACCGATCCATCTGAACACACATACAGCATTAATGGCTGGTTCATACGTTTTGCGTATTCGAGGCATGCCCCCATGCATCGTCCCGCGCGTAAGTCTCTTTGTTCTCCTGTGCCACGTTCACCCGTGTGATAGTCAAAACCACCCATCGTGATAGTGCCGGCGCCGGCATAGCCATTTACAACAAGTTTCATGACTGAGGCGGCTTTGCGAAACTCTCCTTCGCTATTGAATTCGTCGGTACTAAATATACCGCTGGGTCCGACAATGTCTACGTCAGCTTCAGGGTTTAGTGAGTTCGGGTTACCGAAGCGGTCGGCGATATCGGCACTTTTTACATAGCCGCATCGCACTAAATCATTTACCACGTCCCGAGCGGAAACGTCTTGAAATGCATTCACTTGATTCATTTTCTGGTCGCTGATGCGCTGAATAGACTCCATTACCGCTACTGCATCGTCTTGACTGAGCAGTCCTACCAAGTCACCAACATCGACTAAGCCAGTAACATCACTAGGTCGATCGATTTTGGTTGGACGAACAGATGGGTCAATTAAGTCCATGGGCGCCATTGAGTTGCCGCCGGACTCAGAACTGCGTGAGCCGATTAAGCTCAACAACGAACCGTCTGCACCGGCACGATAGATACCGTACATAGGGTTGTGTGGGTTGTTACCTGTGTCATTTTCTGATCGAGCGGGTATTACCGCTCCGTCAATCGCTGCTTGGGTGTCGGCAGAGCAGCGCTCTTGAATACCGCGTAAAAATGCACTTTCCGAGTGAAAGGCAATGCCCAAATCTTCGTTGATATGGTCGCCTGAGGCCGATGCCATATTGGGAGCCGTTGGAATCATATCAGCGGGAAGGCCAAGCTTACTGTAGCCTGCCGTGGTGAGAAATTCTTTCTGACCACCATTTCTGCCTACCAAGACATTCGAACCCGCGATATTTGCGCCACCGGCTAAGTCGATGCAGATAAATGGAATTTTTCCAGCACCCTCGGTTGCGATACCGCACGAAGCTTTGAGGGCCTCTAAGTCTGAAGAGAGTGCCGCATACGCTTGGTTTGGGTTAGCAAAGAGGCTTAACGCTGAGGCGCCGAACACGCTAGCGCCGCCAGCGGCAAAACCTTGCGCAATAAACTCGCGACGCGTTTTCGGCTTAGCGTGATCACTATGTTGTAGCGGATCGTTGAGCTCAAGTGTCTGCTTTTTCGTTGGTTTAATAATCATTATAAATTCCTCCTGAACCGCTGCTTATTGGACTAAGGTTGTGGCACTGCCCAATACAGCAGCACAAGTGGCTTTAACAACGGTTTCGGTGCGATCACTGCAGTCACCGGAACAAACTGTCAGTATATCCATCAAATCATTGAGTTCGTCTTCAACGTCGATATCACTCGGCTGCGAGTCTAAAGAGCTCCCAACCATACGATCTAAAAGCGGGTCGATAATAAGAGCGCGTCCCGGGGCATCAAATGCATCACTATAAGCTTCGTTAAAATCAAAGCCGGGGAAGTAGCTCGCTCTAACGACGTTATCTTCTACCAATGCATTACAGTATTGAATGGCTAACTGTGTGACAGCCATTTGATGCGCAGACAAGAAGCCTCCGACCGCTTCAACAGTCGGTAGCTGTTGGCGAATAGTGGTATAGGTGGCGGCAACGGCACTTTGTGTAACGGGTATGTCTGTCATGACAGACATACTTGCATTGATTTCATCGAAGGTTTTAAGTCCGATGTCTGAAGCGTCATCGAGATCCGCCGGCGCGGCTGGATCCGTAAGCTCACCTTCAACGACAACATTGCTTTCCCCACCAAGCGTTTCAAAACTGAGGAAGAATTCATCGCTATCTGGTCCCAGCTCTAAGTTAATGATGGTGCCAATATCCGAAAGCGTTTGACGTCCCTCTACAAAGGCACTGCTATCAAGTGTCAGGCTAAGATTCTTGTAGGCTTGTCCTACCGTCGCTTCTTTGCCATTAATCCCTATCTTCATGCCAGCGAGTGCGATGCCGCTAAACGTTTCTGTTTCGTCTAGTGTCACGAAGAAGGGGTTGCTGAATAAATAGCTGTAGCTGTCGAACTGACTTACTTCAAACACCACGTAAGCTTCGTTTACCCCAATGTTTTCCGAAATGCTGAACAGTAAAAAGAACTTCTCACCGACGCCAACATTGTAGTTCTGAGAGATCTGTTCTTGTGTGAGAACGCGATTATGAACAGCCACCATGCGCAGCGTACCTTGCCATAGCGAGTTGCCGTCTGTTTCGTTTCCAAGGACGAATGCAAAGTTATCCTGCCATTCAGCGAGAGAGCCTCCAACACCGTCAGTATCAATATCATCGGTAAACGTGCCATTCACATAGATACGTCGACCTTCAGTGGGTTTATAGGTCACGACCACATGCTGAAGTGTCGCTTGCAAGCGCTCGTCGCCATCCGCGGTCGAAAACGCTTCATTTTGGTCAGTGGTAGAACTGCGTTGAAGCACATCATAGTTGTACAGGGTTTGTCCTAACGCGAAGTTTCGTGTGGTTTCTGAGCCTGAGTAACTAATGATGCGGGCATCTTCTTGTGAAACGTTATTCGGGACCACCCACGCTTCCAGGCTGTACTCGCCGCGTCCCGCGACAATCAAGTCATATATTTTTTTACTCGAAGAGGTTGAACCTTGTGCTTTACCATTGCCGATATTCAGCATGGTTTCTTCATCAAGATAAGCGGGCCCAACTCGAATACCCCAGCCACCAACCCAATCAACGTTACCTGAAAGACCTAGGTTTAGTAGCGGAGAGATGCCGCTAGTGTCGTAAGCAACCGAGCCTTCGCCTGTTTTGAATTCATACAGTGCGATGACGTCATCTTCGAAGCGTCCGCCGGTATTCGCGGCAATACCATCCTGTGTGAGTGATAGGGCTTTACTGGTGACGAGCGTGTCGTCGAAGTCGCCGGTGTCGATACCATCGGCATACGCTGCAATGGCATTTTGCATTTCAGTCGCGGAGGTGCCGCAATCGCCGCCCCAACAGTTGTGAAATTCGGTTCGTAGCCGCTGTACTAAGCGCGAAGCAGAGGGGAGTTCTAGATCAATTCTGTTCTTCGCGGCGTCGTAAGAGACATCAATGTCGCTACTGCCAATGAACGGAGTTTGTATTCCCTGCACGTGGCAGTCGGAACAATATGTAGTGAGTAGTGTATGAATGCCGCCGAAACCAGCACTAGTTTGAGGGAATACTTTGGTTGCGCCAGGGTCTTTTATTTCAGGTGCTCGAAGTACAATTTCTTTCTGCGCGCTGGTGTCTGCCGCTAGCCAGTTTTCAATAAAGGCTGTCATTAACGCTGCACATGCATTGTCTGAGGCCTCCCAACAGTTATGTCCATTTCGCACTTTCTCAACGATATCCGATGAGGCTGGGTCGTTAGAGTCTACGACCGAATTAGCTTCAGCGTAGGCAAGGTTGATGTTGTCATCACGCACGAAGGTAGGCGTTTGTCCACCCGCGCCATGACACGTTTCGCAGCTTGCTTCGTTCAGTAGAGGCGTCCAAAAGTTTTCTTGGAAGCTGGCAATATCATCGGTACGAGCGGTTTCGCCACTATATAGTGAGCTGGAACCTGATCCAGAGCCACTGAGGTCTGGAAGGTCTTCTGTCGACTGCCCAGAGCCACATGCGCTTATTAGGATAGAGGCACTGAATAACAGCAATAGTTTTGAAAGTTTGCTTCTTAAATGGCTCATGGTTCCTTCTCCAAATTTGGTCATCTCACGCGGGGAGTGCTTGAAAATGTTCACTCTTAAGGCCCCATGCAGTAGGTGGCGGAATCAGCAAAGACTTGCTTTAGGTTGTAGCCACTTGCTTCAAACGAATCAACCATGTCGTCAACTTGGTCGCGGTCGTTACTGTCGCCCGGCTCACGAAGACAAACGTTCTTGAATACTTTTTTAACCTGACACTGAGCAAAGGCATCTGAATTTGCGAGCTCTTGTCCCATAGACTTTGCGCCGTTACCAAATCCGTCGCCGCTCGGGTCCCAGCCTAGGAATCGATTCGCCCCTTGACGCCAGTAGTTGTCCCAGCGATCGTCAGGTGTAATAAAACCATGCTCAAAATTGGTTGCGTTGATCAAATATTTTCCCTGCACCCGAGTGCCGGAGTCTGGGTCAACAGTGCCAATTGTGTTGTAGACGAGTTCGCCAAATAGTCCATCTGGGTCGGCGTTCGCATCATATTCGAAGTCAAAGTAGGCGAATGCCTGAGCTAAGGGGTCCATGCCGCTATGACACCCTACGCAGCTATTCAGAAATATTCTGCTATCGCCGCCAGGGCTTCTTGAAATATCTTGCCGTACGCGATCGGGTGGGCGTGTCGTGTCATTGACCTGCTCCATATCGTTGCAAAGGTGGTTCAGCATGGTGAAGCGGAACATAGCGCGATTGGTGCCGGCGCTGAAAAATGCTTGCGCAGCAGCCCGCGAAGTCATAATCCCTGCGGTATCGGTGCTTGGGATATCATTTTCACTTGATTGAGGTACGCGAACTAGGTTGTCTTGAAGGCTTTCACCGCTCGCTTCCAATTCTTCGTAGTGGTCGTTGTCGCTGACAGAGTATTCAGTCAAACCAAGGCTATCGTCTGCGACATATAAAACGTCATCGTAGAGAATTGTTCGAAAGTCTTCATTATCCTTAACGATGCCAATCACGGTTGCCGTGTAATCGTTGAGCGGAACGAAACTAGACATCGCTTCATTGGTCCATGGAGCAACAAAGTTTTTAAGCGTGACATTGTAGAAACCGTCGTTTTCCATCGCTCTATCTGCTGCAGCTTGCGCATCACCGGCAGCAATGTCGGCTTCCATCAAGTCGAGCACTGCCTGAGTTGGAGGCACCCCTGCGATACGATCATGTATTCGTTTAGCCTGTTCGCGATCACCCGCAAGGGCTACATTCGTTGCTAAGCAGGCAGTGGCAAGAACAATACAGCTTGGTAATGTTTTCGCTAATTGTTTGTAGTTAATCTTCGAGACCGTCATGGCGAGTGTCCTCAATTGACCTATGCTTCAAGACAACAGGTCTTAATTACGATGTTTTCTAGTGTAGTTGAACTTATTGGAGAGCAATTGAGTGCTAGCTCACACCCTTACATTGCGTTACTTAAGTGCTATGGAGAGAACCGCAGAAGCGCACATACTTAGGAACATAATCCTGACCTAAGTCGTTACAGTGAGGGTGATTATGTGGAACAGGAAACCATTTGTGAATATTTTGCAGTTAACATTTATTAACAAAAAACTCGTGATGAAATTGCGCCTTAGTGCCTATCTGGCGCTTGTTACCCTGGTATTGTCTGCTTGTAGTCTTGGTAGCAGTGATGGCTCGTCTGGCCCTGTTATTTCAGATCAGGCAGTGGCATTTATCAAAAGACCGCTTTTGTTTGATGAGGATGACCCCAATCAACTGCAAACGGATGATCTGCGTATTCCTCAGACATTTCGGCCTGGGGCACGTTTATATATCAAAGCGAATTCGTCTCCAGATGCCTTGGCGAAAGATATCTCTTCAAGCGCATTTAGCGAACCGAATTATGACGTCCGAGATTTAAACGTCTCGCCTGATGGAACGAAGCTCGTATTTTCTATGCGAGCGCCTGAGCTGGAAGGGATAGACCCTGAATTTCAACCACGCTGGAACTTGTGGCTTTACGATATGGAGAGCGAGAGTCTGTCAAAAGTCATGACTGACGGAACCGCAGCAAATGGGCATGATATTTCGCCCGCGTTTTTGCCGGACGGACGCATCGTTTTCTCATCAACGCGACAGAAGATTTCCAAAGGGATTCTAACGGACGAAGGTAAGTCTCAATATGCGGCGACCGAAGAAGACCGCTTAAATGACCTGAACGGTGATCGTTATGTTGAGTCATTTTTGCTGCATGTCGTAGAGCAGAGCGGGAGTAACATTGAGCAAATAACCTTCAACCAAAGTCATGACCTCAATCCTGTCGTGCAGCAGAACGGTAAGATTCTATTTTCTCGCTGGGATAACGCAGGTCAAACCGGTAATAACGGTATGAACCTTTATGAGGTGAACCCAGACGGCACCGGCCTTAACTACCTATATGGAAGGCACTCCCATGACTCCGGCGACGGAGGGGCTGTGCAGTATTCTCGACCTTTAGAGGCGCCAAATGGAGACATTATTGTTAAGTTGAGAGAGTTTGAGTCGCAGATCTATAGTGGCAAGCCGATGCAAATAGCGGTGAGCGACTATGTCGAGGCCGATCAAACGATTCAAGGTTTTCCAGGTTCAGGGCAGTCTGAGGTGGTGTCTGGCGTGAACACGTCTGGCGAACCTAGCCTTGAAGGCAACTATGGGTCGCTGTTTCCATTATATGACGGCACAAACCGTTATTTGGCTTCATGGAGTATTTGCCGTATTCGCGAGAGTCTGGCTGACCCTGATGCCATTAATAACAATCCAGTAGAAATCTGCACGCAAGAGAAAATTAACTCGGGCGATTACGAATCTGCCGCTCCACTTTACGGACTATGGATTGTGGACGGCGATACCCAGCGACCCATTGAACTTCCTGAACAAGGGCAAATGTTTGATGAGGCTGTGGTGTTGACAGAACGCGTGAGTCCAAACTTCATTGAACCGATAGTACTTGACGGGGATGCAACGGCGTTAGCTGATGATGGTTTAGGTGTTGTTCATATCCGCAGCGTTTACGATTTTGATGGTGTTGATACTAGCCCGCTTGGCAATCCCGCAGATACCGCGAACCCAATATTGTCGTCTGCTGACGACCGGCCTGCGCGTTTTGTGCGAATCGAAAAACCGGTCTCTATTCCGAGTGAGTTTGAGTATGACTTTCAGAATACCGCCTTTGGCCGCAGTAGAGCGCAATCTATGCGAGAAATTCTCGGCTATGTGCCGGTTGAGCCTGACGGTTCAGTTAAATTTACGGTACCGGCTAACGTGGCATTTGCGATTAGCATATTGGATGAAAACGGACGCCGAACTTCTCAGCGTCACCAAAACTGGTTAACCGTTAGGCCTGGAGAGAGTATTGAGTGTTTAGGTTGCCATACAGGTGCGAGTGAAGTGCCGCATGGTCGCGTTGATGCTGGGCCCAGCACCATTAACCCAGGTGCATTGACCATTGGCGCCTTTCCTAATTCGGAGCCCGGTTTGTCGGCGGACTTGGGCGAAACGATGGCTGAAGTTTATGCCTTGGTGAACGGCGTCAGAAACTTAACGGCCGATATTGTTTATGAGGATGAGTGGACCGATGAGATGGTAACGGCCAAGGCTGACCCAATCGCTTACCTTTATGAAGATCTGCTCTCCAATTCTCCGGTTGCGCCAGACAGCCCCTGTTTGTTGCTGGGTAGCAGCCTATGCCGTTTGACCATCAACTACCCTGAACACATACATCCTATCTGGCAGGTTGATCGCCGCGTGTTTGATGTTGATGAGGTGACCGTCTTGGCCGATAACACATGCACCAGTTGCCATGATGACGTCGATGACATGGATGCCACGATGGTTCCCGTTGCTCAACTGGACTTAAGTAACGGAGCGTCCACTGATGAAGCAGACCACTTTAAGTCGTATCGGGAGTTATTGTTCAATGACAATGAGCAAGAAATTAATGGTGGCATTCTACAGGACGTCATTGTCTTAGTGGACACCGGAGAATTTGAAGTTGATGAGGATGGAGAGTTAGCTTTGGACGGCGATGGGAACCCAATCCCTATTTTCGACCCAGTACCAATACCTGTCGCACCAACGATGCGAGTGGGCGGAGCGCTGTCGAGCCCCAATTTTATTAATCTATTTGAAAATGGCGGCAGTCATGACGGGTATTTGAGTGGGGTTGAGCTAAAGTTAATCTCAGAGTGGCTAGATATCGGCGCCCAATACTGGAATAACCCGTTTTTGGCACCAGAAAACTAGCATTTTAATAAGTGAATTGAGTCGCTTGATGAGTCGTTTAATCAGCTTGTTTAGTGTCTACCCCGTGACCCTTTGTAGAAAGGTTTTATGATTAAGTTGTTACAACGTTCTATCTGTTTATTGTTGTTTAGCATGCTGTCGCTTGAGGCGGCTGCTGACGACTGGTGGAAGTTTTGGGTTGCGGACTCCAATACTCAGCAGGTGAGAGTGGCAGAACCGTTTATTGACTTCCGTTCCGGTCCAGCACAGGGGTTTCCCGTTATTCACACGAGCGAAAAAGGTGAATGGCTAACTCTGCTTAAGCGTAAAACTGATTGGATGAAGGTCAGCGATGCGAAAGGCCGCTTGGGCTGGGTATCGATTGATGACTTATTGCTTACCGAGGACGCGACGGGAGACACGGTCTCGATTACAGAGCCTAGGTTTGACGACTTCAGAACGCGCCGCTGGGAGTCGGGTTTGCAGATGGGTGAATTCGACAGCACCGCCGTTAATTCGGGTTATTTGGGCTATTGGATGACCGCAAATTTATCCGCGGAATTATCCGTGTCACAGATTTTAGGAAACAGTTCCGAAATACAAATGCTCAGTGCGGCGCTTGTTCATCAGCCCTTTCCTCAGTGGCGCTTCTCTCCATTCTTTAGAATAGGTGGCGGGCAGATCAAGATAAAACCCAAAGCAACATTGCTGAGTGTCGATAACAGTATTAACTCGATGGCCCACGCAGGAATCGGCATGCGTTGTTATGTCAGCGATCGTTTTTTTGTTCGCCTCGAAGTGAATGACTATAAAGTTTTTACTAACGAAGAATCTAATGAAGAAGCAACAGAATGGAAATTAGGACTAAGCGTATTTTTTTAATGCCTCACTTATGTCGTGGTGTGCTGTCTTTCTTTTTGGCGATAGGGGCTATGGCCGCGTCCGCAGAAGAGGTTAAACCGCTCATAGAGCCCGATGTGCGACCACAGAAAGTTGATGAATCATTAATTGATACAGAAAACTTCGAATTGGGTGTGTTTGGTGGGGTGATTAATATTGAAGACTTCGAGTCTTCAATGCTTTATGGCGTGCGAGTTGCGTATCACTTGACTGAGTCGTTCTTTTTGGAAGCCAATCTTGGCCTAGCTGAGGGCGGAGAAACTAGCTTTGAAAAGCTGGCTGGTAATGTTGAGCTTCTGTCGGACGAGGACCGTGAATACCGGTTTTACAATGTTGCATTTGGCTACAATATTCTTCCTGGTGAGGCGTTTTTAAAAGGCCCTTTTTCTGGCGACACCTATGCGTTCAACACCAACTTTTACTTGATCGGTGGTGCGGGCGCCACTGATTTTGCTGGCGATAATCGCTTCACGGCGATGGCGGGTGCTGGGTATCAGGTGCTGGTCAATGATTGGTTAGCGATGCATGTGACATTTCGCGAGCATTTTTACGATATTGATGTGTTGGGAGAAACCAAAACCAGTATGAATACAGAGCTAAGTACTGGTTTATCTTTTTTCTTTTAGGTGACGTAAACAATTTAAGCCGTGTGTCGGCAAACAAGTAATGCAGACATTATTCGTTAAGAGGGATACAGAGAATGAACATTATTGTGAATAGACTATTTGGTTTTACATGGCGGAGTCTGGTGGCAGCAGTATTACTAACGAGTACGGTGATCAGTGCAAACGAAGTGGAAGGGCTAGCACCTGACTTTACCTTGAAAAACAAAGAGGGCGCGAATGTTCGTTTAGAGGATTTACGCGGCGAAGTCGTCATGCTGAACTTTTGGGCTTCTTGGTGCGGGCCTTGTCGTCAAGAAATGCCGCTAATGGATGACATCTATAAAAAATACAGTAAGTTCGGTTTTACCATTTTGGCTGTCAACGTGGACGAAGACTCGTCAGATGCAGACCGCTTTTTAGATGCGGTGCCGGTTACATTTCCTATTCTTTACGATAACGAGAGCCGAATCAGCGAGTTATATGACGTGGATGCGATGCCGACGACCATTATGATTGATCGAAATGGGAATCGTCGGTTTATGCACAGGGGTTACAAGCCTGGTTATGAAGATGACTATGCTAAGCAAGTTAAAACATTGATTCGCGAATAAGAATGATTTTGAAAGGTTGCCACATGAAGATCCGCTTACTGACTAGATTTGTTGTTATTGCACTGTTGTCTACGATGGGCGTTGCCTGTGCGGACTTTAAACCCTGGGTAAAACCTTACGAGCGGGACAACCTGGCAGACCCTATTATGAGCCTCAGCCGAAACGGCTTTGCCGATACCTATATGCATCACGTATATCAAGCGCGTGAAGGTGCCCGCGGTGCCGAAGGTGGAACGGGAGGTGGTTGTGGTTGTAACTAGGGTGCTCAAGCAAGCTGTCTCATCTCGACTGACTGTCCGGGCTTTGTCACTGTGTGGCGCCCTCGTTGGGACGCTCGTTGCCTCTAGTTTCGTGTCTGGAGCAACACTGCCTCCTGACTCTGTGGATTTGATGTATCACAACTATGATGGCGGTGGCATGAAAATTAATGGCCCGTCGCTGTTGGTTCGAAAGAGTATTGGTCCTCAAGTCTCCGTGACAGGGCACCATTACGTTGATTCGATTTCGGCGGCGTCTGTCGATGTCATCGCCTCCGGAGCGAGCGAGTACGAAGAAGAGCGTACCGAGATGAGCGGCGGTGTCGACTTTCTATATGAAAAAGCGATTCTAAGTGCGGGCTATACTAATAGTTCGGAAAACGATTACGAAGCGAACACTGCTTACTTTGGCATTGCGCAAGATTTTTTTGGCGACCTCACCTCACTTTCGTTAGCGTATGCGAGAGGCTGGGATGATGTGGGTAAGCGGGACCAGGACCGGAGCGAATTTGAAGAAGCGAATCGACAGAACTACAAGTTAGGCGTGACTCAAGTACTCACCAAAAATGCCATTATTGGACTAGATGTTGATGTCATTACGGATGAAGGAAAATTAGAAAACCCTTATCGATCTAATCGCTTTATCGACCCCGGTGATGCAACAAATTTTTTGGTACAGGAAGAAAACTATCCCGACACGCGAACGAGTACAGCGTTTGGTTTACGTGGAATGTATTACTTGCCGTATCGCGCCTCAATAAAAGCAGAGTATCGATATTTTAACGATAGCTGGGATATTCAGTCCCACACCTATGACATTGCCTACAGCCATGCTTTTCAAGAGAGCTGGATATTTGAGGTGAGCTATCGTCTATACACCCAAGATCAAGCTGAGTTTTATTCCGATTTATTTCCGTTCGCAAATTCACAAACTCATTATGGTAGAGATAAAGAGCTTAGTACCTATGACGGTACGACCATTGGTTTTGGCGTAAGTTATGAAATTAAGCAAGGTGTTATCCCCTTTGTTAAGCGCATGCAATTCAGCTTGCAGGGAGATTACCTAGACTACCAATACGAAAACTTTCGAGACGTCACGGCGGAAGGTAGTTTTCTGCCGGGCGACGAGCCCCTATATCAATTTGATGCATGGGTGACGCGTACGTCACTCATAGTGGAATTTTAACAGGACCATTGCACATGAAAATTACGCATCCTCATCACCTTGTTTCTTGCTGGTCTAAAGGCGTCTTTATTTGCTTGTTAGGATTGGCAAGCAGTAGTTTCGCGCAAGAGCCACCACAAAACCCTTTACAAAACTCTGAGACAGTCGCCGATAGTGCGGAGCTCGCGGGCGCTGCAGTAGCTAACGATGAAAACCTTAATGCTGAGACTGAAATTGATCAAACCCAGCCAGTAGCACTGAGTTTAGAAGAGTTGAAGAAGAAAGTTATTCGACTTAATCGTGACTTATTTATCCTAGAAGAAGATTTATTGTTCCCTGCCAATACGCAGTTTTCTGTATTTTTGAGCGTGGACACCGGTCAGTTCCTGCGCTTGGATAGCGTCAAATTAAAATTGGATGATGAGGTCGTTGCGACGCACTTGTATACAGATCGTCAAACCAAGGCACTCCATCGTGGCGGCATGCAGCGCTTGCACATGGGGAATTTGAAAACGGGTGATCATGAAGTGACGGTTTTTGTAGAAGGGCTGGGTCCGGATAGTCGTCATTATAAGAAGGCAGCCTCCTTGAGTTTCGAAAAGGGTACCGACTTAAAAGCGCTCGAAATTCGGGTGAGAGATCAGTCAAATGATTATCAACCTCATGTCAGCATCGTCGAGTGGGATTAATCCAACTATGGTGATCGGACAAACGATTAGACAGATTTGTTGGCGCATAAGACGTAGGTGCTTACCCTGTGTTTTGTTGGGCGCGGCGTTGGGGTTGCAGAGCGCCCAGGCTGACATTGACTACCCAGCACAAGCGAAAGACCTCTTGTACGGTGAGGCATTGTTCCACTATTACCAGGGGCAATCATTTGAAGCACTGACTCTACTGAATGTCGCAAAAGAACGCGGCGGAATTAAAGGACATGCGGATCACCCTCTGCTGGTAGAGGGTGGTCTTCTCCTGGCTTACGGTATGGTCAATGAAGCGCAGTCACACTTTGAGTCAGTATTAGCCGAAGAGCTTGAAGCACGCGTGCCGGCGGGCGTTCGAAACCAAGCTTGGTTTTACCTAGGTAAGGTTCATTATTTAGCGCAGGATTTCAGCTCGGCAGAGGCTGCATTCTCACGCTTGGATCTAGAGCAATTAGCTGACGACAGCCCGGAAAACGCCGAAGAGCTTGTTTATCTCAGGGCTCAACTGAAGCTGAAAAGTCCAGGCGTTCATGATCTTAATGCGCTTGGGATCGACTCCTTCCCCGAAAACTCCTTGTTTAGTGTTTACATACGCTATAACCAAGCCTTACTGACAGAGCCTAATCAAGTTAATGAGGTGGGCTCACGTGAGAGTTTAGAAAAGCTATTAGCGTCTTTGAAAACGCTTTCTCTTGAGTCGGATGAAGACAAGCGCGAGCGAGACTTGTTAGGTGACCGTATTCGCCTAACGCTAGGTCAACTCTGCCTTGAAGGGAAAGATTACTCTCGGGCGGCCGGACATCTTAAAAAGGTTTCTTTTGATAGTCCGTTCTCCGAGCAAGCCTTATTTAATTATGCCGTTGCTATGGCGCATAACAAAGAATACTCGTTAGCGCTGTCGGCTTTGAATCGTTTGCGCGATACCTACTTGTTTACGCCTTGGTTGCAGCAGGTGCCTTATGCACTGGCCTATCTATATGAGCAAATGGGCGAGCCAAGTTTGGCGCTGCAAGCTTATCAAAGTGCTGGGGCGCACTATGATTTGCAGCTAGAACAACTATTGCAGCAGCAAAGTGAACTCAACGAGGAAAAGTTACTGCTGGCGATAGCGACCCCAAATGTTGAGGCTGACGCTAGCGCTCTTATTGATGACGATCAGACTAACGAAACAGTCATGGGCAGCCGCGAATTGCAACTTGGCGCCGGCCATGTTGAAAACGATGCTTATGGGCGTATCAATGTGTATCCGTCGGATTTCAGTATTGCTGAACTATTATCGGGCGAGCGTTTCCAGTGGGGCTTGCGAGACTTGCATGAACTCTACAAGCTAGGGGATTCTTTGTCTGTGTGGGATAAGCGCTTGGCGTCGTTTGAATTGATGCTGGAAACGCGTGAAACGCAGCGTAATGAGCGTTTACGAGTGGTCGAAAAAGAGCTGGAGGCGCAGCAGGCGGCTCATTGGATAGAGCAGCAGAGTGCTTATGAAAAAGTTATTAACGCGGCTTTAGCGGAAGAGAATATTGAGTTTTTCATGGATGAAGCCCAGATGGAATTTGCTCAACAGATCCGCAATGTTAGACAAACCCTCTCTGTATTGTCAAACGATGAAGATAAAATTGAATATGAACAAAAACTGTCAAGAATCGAAGGGTACTTTACCTGGTGGATCGCTGACCGGTACGGCGTTAACCGTTGGGCTGCACAATCAGAACTGAAGCAGTTGGGTCGTTCGATGGAGGAGTTCGTACTTCGTCATGCCAAGCTAAAAAGCGAGTTGGCGAATAATTCCTTCCAACATGCATTGGTTGCCCGGGTCGATAGCGCAAAAAGTAGATTGACTGAAATTAGACAGCAGTTGGCGCTAGGCTTGGCTAACGTGCGCGAGAGACTTTTGACGCAGGTGCGCGAGGAGCTTGGAAGACAGTCGGGTGAGGTAAGTCGTTACCGTTTGGCGTCACGTCATGCACAGGCACGCATTGCAGACTCTATTTATCGAGATGACCAAGAATTATCTGTTGGAGAAGAGAGTTCACCAAACATCTCGTTACCTCCAGCTCAAAGTAAGGCTGAGGCTCAGTCGGCGGATTCAGCGCTGGAGGAGGCTCCATGATAACAAGAGCAATGAGGCAGTCGTTCTGGTTAATGCTGGTGCTGGGTTTGAGCGGGTGCCAGATGTTTGAAACGACGCCGGAACAGCCGCAACTTGACCCGACGCGGCTTGAATCGCTTCAACCAAGTGATATTGAACCAGCGGTATTGTCGAGCAGAGTCGATGAGCCACTCGATGTTCAAGTTGTTATTGATAACTACACTCGATTACTGCCTCTCCTGACAGATCCAGAGGAGCAATTAAGTGTGCTTCATCGCCTAGCAGACTTGAAACTAATAAAGGGTGAAGAGTTAATGGCAGACCAAGCCATTGATGAGTTGGATGTCGCGGTCAGTGCCTATGAAGGCTTACTTGCGAAATACCCTGACCGAGAGGTCAATGATCAAGTCTACTACCAGTTGGCGAAAACCCACGACCTAAAAGGTAATGTTGACGAACATTTGCTTACCTTGAATGCTTTGATTGAGCAGTTTCCTGAATCTGTTTATGCCACGGAAGTGCAATTTAGACGAGGCGAAATCCTGTTTACATTGGGCCATTATCGCTCTGCTCAACAGGCTTTTCAGTTTGTGATTCATCAGGGCGCATCACCGTTTTTGATGAATGCTAATTATATGAAAGGGTGGAGCTTATTTAAGCAAAATGCTTATAAGAAGTCCTTGCTAGCCTTTGCTGATGTATTAGATATGGCGATGCCGAAAAGTATGGCCTTAGCGGATGTTGAGTCTAGACATCGTACGATGGTTGAAGACCTATTTCGTGTGATGGGGCTATCGTTTTCTTACTTAGGCGGAGCAGATGCGCTTGAAGAGTTGTTTGCGACAACGGGTCCTAAGGCCTACGAAATCGTTGTTTACGATCGATACAGTGATTTGCTAATCGGGAAAGAACAGTACACCGATGCCATTGAAGTCTATCAGCGATTTATTGCACTTCATCCGTTGAGTTTATGGGCGCCTCGCTATCAAGTTAACGTGATTCATACGCTTCAAAAAGCAGGTTTTAAAGCCAATATTCTCGAAGAGAAGGTGCGGTTTGTAGATGAGTACGGGCTGGGAAGTCCGTATTGGTTTGATAACCAAGACAAAGATTTAACCTTCGTATACAGCCAGCTGGAGCTGCTGTTGCCAGAGCTTGCTAATCGTCATTACGTTATTGCTCAGCGCAGCGCGAAGACAGGAGAGCGTACTAAGAGCCAAGCTAACTATTCGCAAGCCGCGAAGTATTATCAAGCGTTTGTCGATACGTTTCCTTCGCATGAAAATACGGCTAACTCATTGTTCTTGTTAGGTGAGTGTCATGTTCAGCTGGGTAATTGGGCCTTCGCAATCGGCGCTTTTGAAGCGGCGGGTTACGACTTTCCAGACTATGAAAATGCAGCCGAGTCGGCTTATGCGGCAATTTTGGCTTATCGCGAGTTTGCAAAAACTTGGTCTCCCGAACGTCCAGAGCAGTGGTATGAAAACCGTCAGCGTCAGCAGCTGAACAGATTATTGTTTGTTAGGCAACATCACGCAGATAAGCGTGCTGCGGATGTACTGTATGTCGCCACGCAGTTTGCCTTCTCTGAAAAGCGTTATGAGCAAAGCATTGAACTAGCCGATCAACTGTTAGTGTGGTTGCCAAGTCCAACACCCACTGTATTGTTGGAAACCAAAATTATCAAAGCGCACAGTTTGTACGCGTTGCAAGATTACCTTCGTGCTGAAGGGGCCTATGCGTCTGCTTTAGCTGCGCTAGGTAAAGGCGATAAGCGTAAGCCTGCATTGATTGAGAACCTTGCCGCGACAGTATTCAGGCAAGCCGAGGGTCGTCTATTGGCAGGAGACAAACAAGGCGCAATTTTAGAGTTGTTGCGTGTGGGGCAAGTCGCGCCAACGTCAACGCTGCGAACCAACGCAGAGTATGATGCGATTGCCTACCTCGTTGAGTTGAAAAATTGGTCATCCGCGATCGAGCAAATGAAACTGTTTCGTGGTCGCTATCCACAGCATCTGCAATTAAATACCTTAGTTCCTAAGATGGCGTTGGCTTACCGAGAGACCGAACAATGGGAGTTGGCAGCCGATGAGCTGAAGGTAATGATATCGCTCGCTAAAACAGAGAAAGAAAAACAGGAAACGTTGTTCATTGCCGCTGAGCTATACGACAGAGCGAAGAATGTCGATAAAGCCATTGATAATTATCGTAGCTATGCCAACACCTATCCAGAGCCCGCAGACGTTTATATGGAGGCGGCAAACCGTTTGGCTGAGATTTATGAAGAGAATGACGAGCCTATTAAACGCCGGTTTTGGTTAGCGAAGATGATGAAAACAGTCGATCGATTGGGGTCAAAGGCGGATGACAGAATGATTTACTTGGCAGCGTCTGCTTCGTCAGTGTTGGCGAACGATGCATTTACTCGCTATAAGGCGATTAAGCTTAAGTTGCCATTGAATGTCACGATGGTTAAGAAAACAAAAGCGTTGGAAAAAGCGATGGCCGCATTCAAGAAGACTGCCAGCTATGGGGTCTCTTCGTTTGCTACTGAGGCTGGTTATCGTATGGCAGATATCTATGCGCAGTTGAGCCGTGACTTAATGGACTCAGATCGTCCAGGTGGTCTTAACGCACTCGAGCTTGAGCAGTATGAAATTCTGCTGGAGGAACAGGCCTTTCCTTTTGAAGAGAATGCCATCGATATTCATGAGCAGAATGCGAGTCGAAGCTGGAGTGGTATTTATGATGAGTGGGTTAAGAATAGCTTTATTTCGCTGAAGGAGCTTTTGCCAGGTCGTTACGACAAAGCGGAATTAAAGCAGGAGCTAGCCGATGTCTTTGAGTAAATTGTTGCCAGTTTCATTTTTCACTCGCACAAGCCTAACCGAGGGTTTTTCCTTGGCGAGTAAGTATTTCTCGTGCAGCTTGTTGGTCTTACTGATGGCAGGTTGTTCTCAGCTTTCAAAAAAAGAACCGATAGCGTCGGATGCCGATGTGCTGAAGCAGAAAGAAAACTCGCGTCTTGAGCAACAGTTCATTGCCGCACTAAACATGCAACGTGAGGGCCAGTTAGAGGATGCGAAAGAGGCTTATATAGAAATTTTGGAAGCCCGGCCCGCGCTGATTAATCCGCGTTTTAATTTGGCGCAGATTGCGTTGTTGGAGGAAAAGAATGACGATGCTGAGGCCGCGCTAGCCGAAGTTCTCAAGCAGAAACCTGATCATAAACAGGCGCTTAATTTAAAAGGTGTACTGGCTAGAGAGTCGGGAAAGTTTGAGGCGTCAGAGGCGTTTTATCGACAGTCATTGGCGGCAGACCCTAGCTACCTGCCAGCTATTCGCAATCTAGCGATACTGCTTGACCTGTATTTAGGCCGTTTACAAGAAGCTTTGCCACTCTATGAGCAATATCAGTCTATGTTAGATAAACCAGATTCTCAGGTGAAGGACTGGATTTTCGACCTCAAGCGGCGTTTGGAGGATGGAGCATGATCGATAAACTCAGTTTAGTTGAGCTTAATTGTCGAGCGATATGTGGCGTTTTGCTAAGCGCTGTTATGGTGCTTGGATTTCAGACGGCTTGGGCCGAAGATGAAATTATTACCATTGAAGGCGCTAAAATTAGAGGGAATCAAGAACTTCCTACGATTCTTTATTTGGTGCCATGGCAGAATCCTGAGATTCAAGGGATTGAGGCTCCTGAGAGAAATTTCGCTGTTCAGCGAGGACTAGAACCATTAGAAAGAACTGAATTTCAACGACTTATTGGGTATCATGAGCAATTCATGAAGAGCCCAAAGCTCGACGTGAAGCGTTAGAAATAGAGGGCGATTAATGCGCCCAGCTCAAATACGTGTTTATCCAGTGTTTTTATCTGATTAAGATGACGCGTGTCACATTTTGTTTGTGCAAGGATCGCCATGAACACAAAACGCAACAAAAAGCACATTAGATATCACCGCAATTTCTTCTTGTTCGTTCTACACTTTTTCACATTGTCGTAATTTATCGCTATTGAGCTGTATTTAGCGCAGGGCAGTGAATTTCTTTTTGAATCAATCATCCTACAGGAGTGACCACGCAATGATTGAGACCACTATCCGCTTTTTCCAAGAGGGCGGTTTCTTCATGTATCCGATTTCAATTGTATTGTTAGTGGGCGTCATAATCGCCGTTGAACGATATACCTATCTCACCATTGCAAAGCGAAGTAACCGAACCGTTTTCGATAAGTTATATGGAATGATCCGAGGCAAAGAGTTAAACGGCGCATTAAAGTATGCGTCTGACTCCGATAGTGCCATGGGCACAATGGTCGGAGCTGGTTTACAGCGATTAGCGCGCAAACAACCACGTGAAGAAATTGAGTATGCGATGGAAGAGGGGCTGCTTGAAACAATGCCTCGTCTAGAAAAACGAACGCAGTATCTCGCGACACTTGCTAACGTTTCCACTTTACTTGGTCTGCTCGGAACCATTATTGGCTTGATCGCAGCGTTTACGGCCGTGGCATCGGCAGACCCTGCTGAAAAAGCGTCTTTGCTCTCGCAAAGTATTTCTGTGGCAATGAACACAACCGCATTTGGTTTGATTGCGGCGATTCCTTTATTGCTGATTCATTCTGTATTGCAGACCAAGACTAACGAAATCGTTGATAGTTTTGAGATGGCAGGCGTCAAGGTCATGAACTTGATTAGCGAACGCTCGTCGGCGCCAGTTCGTCAGGCGGCAAAACCTCAAGAGCCGACGCTTGGTGCGCAAGCCGCTCCGGCTGTTTGAAGTAATTATCGCGTGAGCGGGAGTAGGCTATGAAACGTCGATTACGACGCCATCAAGCGGAAGCAGATTTAGACATTACTGCGTTCATGAACCTCATGATCGTGTTGGTGCCTATTCTGTTGATCAACATGATCATCGCACATACCTCAGTGCTGGAGTTAAACTTTCCAGATGCGGCGAATTCGTCCACTGATCTGGATAAAGCGCTTCAGCTCCAGGTGATTATCCTCGAAGATCAGTTAGTTGTTTCAGATAACAAGGGTGGGGTGATTAAGCAGATTCCTAGCCGCGACAAGGGCTATGACTTTGATTTGCTTGGCCGTGTCATGCAGGACATCAAAGCACGCGTTCCTGAGAAGAAGGACATTACTATTATGGCTATGCAGAATACCTCTTATCAGACCTTGGTCACGGTCATGGATACGGTGCGAGCATTTCAGACGGTATTGGCAGGCAGTGTGGTTTACGCAGAGTTATTTCCTGAGGTTTCCATCGCGGATGCTCCGAACATAGTGGGTGAGAGCGACAATGTTGCGAACAAAGACCACATGGAACAAAGCAAGGTGAAATCATGAAAGAGTCTGCCAAGGCTAAACGGATTCAACGGCATCAGCGTCGTGGGAAGAACCAGAGCAAGCTGAACCTTGTTTCGTTGATGGATATTTTTACCATTTTGGTTTTTTTCTTGATGGTTAACTCTTCTTCCGATGTTCAAGTTCTTAACCAGAATAAGAAAATCGAATTACCAGTATCGAATGCCGACCAAATGCCTAAAGAAGCGCTTGCGCTTGCAGTGACGGGCGAAAATATTTTGGTAGGTGGTCGACCCATCGTAAAAGTCGCTGATATGCGTGCTTTTGACGGCGATGTTGAGCCCCTTTTAAAAGCGGAGCTTGACTATCAATCGGCGAGAGCTCGCTCTCCAGCGCCAGATGCAGGGCGCCCTATCACGATTGTTGCTGACAAAGAACTGCCTTATGAGTTGCTAAAGAAAATTATGTCGACTTGCGTTGATGCGGGTTATGCGAGCATTTCGCTAGCCGTTAGTCGCCAGGTTGCACAGGAGGCTTAATCGTGATTTTTGTACGCCAAGGCTTACCGTGGAATCCCGAGAAAGGGGAAAAGCGCCGACTAATCCGCATTATGGCGGCAGTGGTGCCAGTGTTTTTGCTTGTGGCTGTGTTTGTAAGCTTGACCAACCTGCCTGAGCAAAAGCGCGAAGAGTTGGAAAAACTTCCACCACAACTGGCAAAAGTAGTTCTTAAAAAGAAAGAGTTACCAAAGCCTATTATCAAGAAAAAAGAAGAGAAGAAACCCGAGCCAAAACCCGAGGAAAAAGTTGCTGAGAAACCTAAGCCCAAGAAAAAACCGGAGCCTAAGGTAGCCAAAAAACCTAAGCCGAAACCGAAGAAGAAAGACGTAAAACTGGCGCGGGAGAAAGCAAAGAAGTCTGGTTTACTTGCAATGAGCTCGCAGCTATCAAAGCTAAGCGCTTTAGCTGACACAGTTAAATTGGATACACCGAAGACGATTACGGCTAAACCTATTGCCCGTAAGGTGAATGATAAACTTGCTTCACGAGCGACTTCTGCCCAACGTAGCGCTGGTGTGGATGAAACCCAGTTAACAACCGAAACGCAATCATTGAGCTTAGCGTCTCGCGCTGTGACTGAAGTAGCTGAGGCCGATGAAGTGTTTGCAGCAGTGGTGGAAGAAGAGGCGGCCCAACAAGTCGTCGCAGGGCGATCGACGGAAGAAATACGTCGCACAATGGATGCTAATAAATCAGCAATACAACGGATTTATGATCGCGCGCTTCGCAAAAAACCATCGTTACAGGGTTTGATTACGCCACTCTTAGTGATCGAAGAGTCGGGTGCGGTTTCTAGCTGTAAGATGGAAGAGAGCACGCTTAATGAGCCTGACCTGGAATCGAAAATCTGTAATCGCTTATTGCTGGTTAATTTTGGTGATAAATCTGGCGCACAACAGCAGAAATTTCGTTACTCCTTCGAACTATTCCCAAGCTAACATTAAACGGAGGCGCTCATAAACTTGAGCGCCTTGCTTGGCACATCCGTAATGACGCTATCCACACCTAAGTGCCGCAGTTCATTCATTCTTTTTAAATCATTTATCGTCCAGACCGAGCAATGTAGGCCTTTTTGTCTGGCATCATGCACTCGTTTGGCCGAGACAAGCTTGTCACTTAGGCATAGATAGTCGCAACCGAGTGCGGTAGCCGATTTAACCGGGTCATAAAGTCGACTTTCGGCAACGAGTCCAGTCGACGATCGTGTGCTTCGTTTTTTGACCTGCTTGAGAAACCATCGGTTTGACGATGTGATGGTTGCTCGCTTTTTTAAATCGAAAGCGCTGATAAAGTGAACAAGTTGCTCAGCAACAATCGAAAGACGTAACCGGCTATCGGTTTTGACTTCAAACTGCCAGTGAGAAACATCGGGAAGAGCTTCGACAACGGTTTTTAACGCAGGAATAGGGCAAGGTCGGGGCCAGCCGGGTGTGTTAAGTCTTGCATCAAAATTGCTGAGTTCTTGTGCCGTGAAGTCGGTCATTCGACCGCGGTGTCCGGTTGTGCGTTTCAGCGTGGTGTCGTGAAAAACTATAAGCTGCTTGTCTTGGCTTAGCTGCACATCGAGTTCAAAGTGACGGCAGCCATGCTGATAAGCATGGACGAACGACTCAAGTGTGTTTTCGGGTGCTTCATTGCGAGCGCCCCGGTGGCCAACAATGATCATGGTCTGGCTCTATTCGTGAGGCTTGATCGATAACTTCGCTTCAATAAAGCGAGCGTGCTCAACATACAAAAGGTCGGCTGCACGCCGAATAATATGCTCTTCATAGCGGTCAATCTGGCCGTCGGCGTAGGCGACGCGCCACATCGACTGAATGACTTGATACTTTTTAGGCTCATCGAAGTTTTCATTGATCAGCGAGGTGAACTCATATAGAGACGTCGCGTGGTCTGCTTTTTGTTTCGCTTCTTGGACGAGCATTTTGACTGTCTCTGGGTCTAGCTCAAAATGCTGTTCGGCGTATAGCTGGATCGCGGACAGTTCATCCTTGTCTAAGGAGTGATCCGCTTTAGCCGTTTCCAGCATCATGACTAAGCAGGCAAGGCGAATGGATTCGTCGGACTGTTCTACTGAATCGTGCTTTGTCGCAGCAAATAGTTTCTTTAGTTTTTCAATCAAGATAGTCGCTCTCTCATTAGGTTCTCAAGCTTTACTTGGTCCTCCGCAAATTTTCGAATGCCTTCTGCAAGTTTTTCAGTCGCCATGGCGTCATCGTTATGCTGCCAGCGGAACGATGACTCAGTTAACGGCGTTGGCTGTTCTGCGCCGAGTTTGCTTGGCGACAGCACGCGTTTGAGCTCTCCTGGGTCATTATCTAACTTTGCGAGCAGGTCTGGACTGATTGTTAGTCGGTCGCAACCAGCAAGCTGTTCGATTTCATCGAGATTTCTAAAGCTAGCGCCCATTACAATGGTTTGATAACCGTGTGACTTATAGTAGTCGTAAATCTTAGTGACAGAAACGACACCGGGGTCTTCATCGGCCGGATATGATGCTTTGCCGGTGCTGGCTTTGTACCAATCAAGAATTCTGCCAACAAATGGCGATATTAGATAAGCGCCAGCTTCTGCGGCTGCGACTGCTTGGGCGAAACTAAACAAGAGCGTCAGGTTACAGTTAATGCCTTGGCTCTCAAGAATTTCAGCCGCTTTAATTCCTTCCCAAGTTGACGCTATTTTGATTAGCACCCTGTCTCGCGTAACGCCTTGTGCTTCGTACAAGCTAATCAATTGTTTGGCTTTTTCAATCGTGGCGGCGGTATCAAATGATAGTCGGGCATCGACCTCCGTAGAGATACGACCCGGAATGACCTGAAGAATTTCTTTTCCGATCGAAACGGCTAGGTGATCGCACGACAGGGCTGCTTGTGCGTCAGTGCCGGTAACCTGATCTCTGGCATATGATGCTGAGGCATTTAATAAATGTTGATACTGTGCCATCGCTGCGGCTTTAAGCAGTAAAGAGGGGTTGGTGGTTGCATCAACCGGTGTCCATTGCTTAATTGCTTCGATATCGCCGGTGTCTGCGACAACCGTTGTCATTTCTTTTAACTGCGTAAGTTTACTGGCCATTTTATATCTTCTTTTGGTGTTCTTAATGGGTATGTCTTAGCTTAAAGAGTCAATGATTTAGCAGTGAAACGCAAGTAGGGTAAATCCCAAAAACTTCATAAGTATGAAGAAGTTTTCAAAGTTTTTAATGGTGTCGGGAGTGTTTGGTTACTCTTTGACCAAATCGAGTGCTCGACGCAGTACGCCGATGTCCGCTCCCGGTAAGTGCGCGTTTTCACTGATATACCGGCGAAACTGTTTTCCACCCGGCTGTCCATGAAAGATACCGAGCAAATGACGGGTCATGTAGTTTAGTTTCTGTCCTTGGCTTAGCTGGTTTTCTAAATAGGGATACATCGCTTCAATGACACTTTTTCGGCTGTAGTGTGGTGAGCATTCATCGTCATAGATTTCGGTGTCGATCTCGGAGATTAGCCATGGGTGTTGATATGCTTCTCTGCCGACCATGACCCCGTCAACATACTTAAGATGCGTTTGGCAATCTGCTAATGTTTTTATTCCGCCGTTAATAATAATTTCTAAGTCGGGGTAGTGCTGTTTCATCCGGTACACCCTGTCATAGTTTAGCGGTGGGATTTCTCTATTTTCTTTAGGGCTTAAGCCATCGAGAATCGCTTTTCGTGCATGGACAATAAAGGTTTGGCAGCCAGACTCTTTCACCGTGCCAACGAAATCCACTAAGAACTGCTCTGAGTCGAACTCGTCGATTCCAATACGGTGCTTAATCGTGACCGGAATATCGCATGTTTCACGCATCGCAGCGATACAGTCTCGCACTAATTCGCCGTGCCCCATAAGGCAGGCCCCGATCATATTGTTTTGAACGCGATCGCTTGGACAGCCAACGTTGAGGTTGACTTCGTCGTACCCTCGCTCTTCCGCGATTTTTGAACATTTAGCGAGGTCTTCAATACTGCTGCCGCCTAGCTGCAGCGCAATAGGGTGCTCTTCTTCGTTGTACGCTAAGTGACGCTCCTCGTCGCCAAAGATAATCGCCCCCGTTGTCACCATCTCGGTATACAACAGCGTGTGGCGGCTCATTAGGCGCGCAAAGTAACGATAATGGCGGTCTGTCCATTCCATCATGGGCGCGACAGAGAATTTTCGATTAATCGGCGATTCGAGGGGCATTGAAATGAGATTTACCTGGTTAGTATTCGTAAAACTGACGTTGGCAGCGAAAAAGCTCCACCAAGAAATACGTCTATTTTAGGGGACATTAAGCCAAGGGTACACTAGCCGATAACAACATTTTTCGAGTAGATTGATTCAACTAATAGGTTTTATTTGATCAGGGTTGTTTTTGAACTCAGATTTTAGAGGGAAGCAGCGCTACTTAGTGACCGCAAAGGGCGGTTAACGGAAGGTGCTTAGGTGGAGTTCGCGCACCAGGAGAGAATTTCGGTGCGCGAATGATCGATTGAACTAAGACTTTTGCTGACGTCTAGAAAACACAAGGCCAACTAAGCCTAAGCCGAGTAGGGCAAGCGTGCCTGGCTCGGGAACGCCTACCGCATTCAAGTTGTCGGTAGATACCGCAAGCCATGTGGCGCCGTCGTCAACGCTGAATCGTCCAGATTGACCGCCATTACAACAGCCTTCAGCCCAAAATAAATCCAACGTATGCGTTCCTGAATCTAGGCCATCAATAACGGCTTCTAATAGTTCTGACCCACGGCTCCAGCGATAGCCCCACCAAAGGTCCGTCGTGTTTCTTTCAACAAGGTTGCCATCAAAATAAATTTCGCCGCCAAGGCCTGCGTCTGGAGAAAATTGAAACCACCAGTTTTGGCCCGCTTTTTCTTGAGAAACATCGAAGCTGATATTGAGGTGCGAGTGCTGAGCATGCTTACGGTCAGGACGTTGAGGAAGCACCTTTGTAAACGTCGTCAGGTCTCGGCTGCGAACTTCTGTGCTTTGCGCGTTCCATGACGATTGATAGTCCGTTTTGTCGACGCCTGCATTGGTAGTTCGGTTATCGTAAGTAATAACCGAGGCTGACACACTTATACTGGTCAAAATGCCAAGCGAGAGCGCTAGAAGTCTTTTCGTCATTGTCTTTCCATTCCTTATTTGCATCTTTGATGTGAAGATGCGGGCTAATTTCTTGTCTGACTATAAAACTAGGGCATAGGGTCTTGTAAGTAAAACGCAGAGGGCCGAAAAGTGAAGTCTATTAAAATGGTTTACAATTCAGCGTGATACGCGGGCATTTTGGGT